>PVMK01118400.1_pt1 | contig 22721 bp, 22 predicted proteins | sample 1853481 | NCBI WGS metagenome assembly PVMK01 (sample SAMN08533507, study PRJNA380276) | Marine sediment metagenome, whole genome shotgun sequencing project. | reverse complement strand
TCAACTAATACTATGTTGACTTTACCCGCTCATTATCATTTGGTTATGGGTGGATTTTTATTTGGAACGGTATTCATGGCAACCGACCCGGTTTCTGCAGCTTATACAAATCGAGGTCGCTAGATTTATGGAATCATGATTGGTTTCTTAACTGTGATTATTCGTTCAATGAATCCCGCCTATCCCGAAGGAACAATGTTAGCGATTTTATTGATGAATGCTTTCTCACCGCTTATTGATTACTTTGTTGTTAAGGGAAATATTAAAAAGAGGATGACCCGCTATGCGAAGTAATTTGTATGTTTTATCATTTATGGCGGGAATTACAATAGTTTTGGGATTTTTATTATCATTTACTGCAGCATCCCTGAAAGATAAACAAGATTTCAATATTGAGGTGGATATAAAAAAGAATATTTTGAGATCATTGAATATTCCAGCTGATCAGTCTCAAGAACTCTCACAAAATGATATTCAGAAATTATATGATGAAGAAATAACAACTTTGAATATTGATGAAAGCGGAATGAAATCTGATGATGGCGCGTTGAGTGTTTATATTGCGACGGATGGAGCGCAGCCCACAGGTTATTCCATACCGATATCAGGCAAGGGACTTTGGTCAACAATTTACGGATATATTGCATTAGAACCGGATGGTAAAACTGTGAAGGGGATAACTTTTTATCAACATGGTGAAACGCCCGGACTTGGCGGAGAGTTGGAAAAGGATTGGTTTACATCTAATTACGTGGGTAAACACATTTATAATGAGGAAGGTGAATTAGTTAGCATTAAAATTGTAAAAGGGCAAGTTAACAAAAATGATATAAATGCAATTCACCAAGTAGATGGAATATCGGGATCTACGCTAACAGGCAATGGAATGAACCGATTTATAGCTCGAGATTTAAATATATTTAAACCGTTCTTAGATAGGGTTAAAGCAGGCGAGGATGTTATAGAATGAGTATATTAAGTAAAAAATCAAAGCTTGCATTGACTGATCCTATGATCAGCAATAACCCCATTTCAGCTCAGGTTTTAGGTATTTGTTCTGCCTTAGCTGTTACTGTGAAAGTGGAGACGGCAATTGTTATGACTCTGGCAGTGATATTTGTCCTTACAATGTCTAATACAACAATTGCGGCTTTTCGAAAGTTCATTCCTAATCGAGTCAGAATTATTGTCATGCTTACCGTAATTGCTTCATTGGTAATTCTCACTGATCAGATATTAAAGGCGTATCTTTATGATATCAGCAAACAATTATCAGTATTCGTGGGACTAATAATTACAAATTGCATTGTTATGGGTCGCGCTGAAGCATTTGCTATGCAAAATAAACCCGGGAAAGCCTTTTTAGATGGTCTTGGCAATGCAACCGGTTATGGTATGTATTTGATTGCAGTAGCGTTTTTTCGCGAATTATTTGGCAGTGGTACAATCTTAAGCATGCAAATTGTTCCGCAATCATTTTATGAAGCCGGTTACCAAAATGTCGGATTATTTGTATTATCACCGGGAGCATTCGTAATCCTTGGATTGATAATATGGTTCCAACGGTCAGTAACAAAATACGAAGAGGCATAGAGTGTTAGAACATTATTTATCACTATTAGTTAAGTCAATTTTTGTAGAAAATATTTTATTAGCATATTTCTTGGGAATGTGTTCATTCCTTGCCATATCAAAAAAAGTTGATACATCAATTGGATTAGGATTAGCAGTAGTTTTCGTTTTAACGATAACAGCTCCGGTTAATTGGGCATTACATCATTATTTTTTAGAAGAAGGGGCGTTAGTCTGGGCGGGATTACCGAATGTCGATTTGAGCTATTTAAACTTCATCGCATTTATTGCGGTAATTGCCGCAATGGTTCAATTAGTTGAAATGGTTATGGATAGATTTTTACCGGGCTTGTATCTTAGTCTAGGAATCTTCTTGCCATTAATTGCCGTTAATTGCGCTATTTTGGGTGGTTCACTTTTCTTAGTTGAGAGGCAATATACTCTGGGCGAGTCAACAGTTTTTGGCGTCGGCTCCGGGGTAGGATTCTTTTTAGCAATTACCTCAATGGCAGCGATTCGACATAAATTGCGTTATGCAGATGTCCCTATAGGTTTACGTGGATTAGGTATTACAATGCTTCTAACCGGTTTATTATCAATGGCTTTTATGGCTTTTTCCGGAATCGATTTATAGGGAATGGATAAATGATGGCGACTGCACTAATCGGCGTTATATTTTTCACATCATTGATTTTACTATTGGTAATCTTATTAAATTTTGCCGGAAGCAAATTATTGCCGCAGGGCGATGTACAAATTGAAATCAATGGCGATAAAGAAAAATCTATTACAGTACGTCCGGGTTCAACTTTATTAAGTGCTCTATCGGGGAAAGAAATATTTTTACCATCAGCGTGCGGTGGGCAGGGAACTTGTGCCCAGTGTAAATGTCAGGTAATTGATGGTGCCGGCGAGATATTACCAACCGAAACTGGTAGCATTGGTAGGAAAGAAGCTGCTGACCATTGGCGTTTAGCTTGCCAGGTAAAAGTTAAACAGGATTTGAAAATAAGAATCCCCGATGAAATTTTTTATATTAAGAAATATACATGTAAGGTAATTTCTAATAATAATGTTGCTACTTTCATAAAAGAATTAATTATTGAGTTACCATCCGGCGCGGAGATGGATTATCGTGCTGGTGGATATATTCAGATCGATATTCCTTCTTATAAATTAAAATATACTGATTTTGATGTTGAAAAAGAATATCGCGAAGATTGGGATAAGTACGATTTGTGGCGCTATATCGCGAATAATGATGAAGAAGTGATTCGGGCTTACTCAATGGCGAGTTATCCTGCAGAAGTCAATAAAATTATGCTAAATGTCAGAATCGCCTCGCCACCGCCGTGGGCTCCTGATGTACCACCGGGAATAGCATCATCGTATATATTTAATCTGAAACCCGATGATAATGTTGAAGTTTCGGGTCCTTATGGTGAATTCTTTACTAAAGATACAGATAGAGAAATGGTATTTATAGGAGGCGGTGCGGGAATGGCGCCAATGCGCAGTCATTTATACGATCTATTAAAAACGAATAAATCTGACAGAAAAATATCATTTTGGTACGGGGCAAGGTCGCTGCGCGAAATGTTTTATGATGATGAATTCAAAGCATTACAAGAGAAGTTCCCTAATTTCTCATATTCAGTAGGACTATCCGAACCAATGGAAGAAGATAATTGGAAAGGTCCGGTGGGTTTTATCCATCAAATATTATATGATAATATGTTAAAAGATCATGAAGATCCAACTGAAATTGAATACTACATGTGCGGACCACCACCGATGATCGATGCGGTTGATAAAATGTTATATGATCTTGGAGTAGAACCGGATATGGTCGCTTATGATAAGTTTGGATAAACGGAAGAATTTACTATTTATTAAAAAAGCTCAGCTTTGGTTGGGCTTTTTTGTTCTAATTATACTTTTTAGTGGTTGTAAAAAGCAAAATCAAACTATTACAATCAATGGGAATACGATGGGGACAACATATTCCATTAAAATAATTGATAAATTGCCACAAACTGTTGATATAAATAATGTTAAGAGCAAAATCGATTCAGTTCTGCAGATTGTGAATCAACAAATGTCAACTTATATCCCCGATAGTGAGATTAGCAGGTTCAATCGGTTAACTAATAAAGAATGGTTTACAATATCAACTGATTTCTATGATGTAATCGTAATGGCGCAGGAAATATCGCTCTTAACTAACGGTGCATTTGATATTACTGTCGGACCTATTATAGATTTATGGGGATTTAGCGGAGATTTGACGCAAAATGCTTGGCAACCGCCATCTGAGAAGGTTGTAGAAGAAGCAATAAAATCCATTGGAATTAATAATATTGTAATCGGAAATAATTCTATAAAAAAGGAAAATGTTGCTACAAAAATTGATTTAAACGCCATAGCCAAAGGATATGGAGTAGACGTCGTTTTTGAATTATTGAATGGATTGGGATATACTGATATATTAGTCGAAATTGGTGGAGAGGTACGTTGTAGCGGACTTAATAAAGATGGTAATTCTTGGAGGATAGGAATTGACAAACCAATATTAGATATTATACCGGGTGCAGAATTACAAGCGGTTATATCATTGGATAATAAAGGTTTAGCAACTTCCGGAGATTACCGAAATTACTTTGAATATAATGGGGAATTGTATTCGCACATGATCGATCCTGTAACAGGCTACCCTACACAAGATAATGTGGCATCAGCATCGGTTATAGCACCGAATTGTATGACAGCTGATGCTTTAGCTACAGCATTGATGGTTATGGGAGAGAAAGGTATTGAATTAATCAATACGATGGATGGTGCTGAGGCGATGATAATTATCAGAACGGATGAAAAAAAGTTTATTAGTGTAGAAAGTATTGGATGGGCGATAAATTGATTCTGACTTGCTCTGAATTAATTGTTCTCGCATTTATCAGTATCACCGCCACAAACTGAGCAAGACGCTTCACCGCTACAAGTAGTGTTAAGTTCCTTGCCTCCTAAGAATGTGCCAATCCCTAATATTAAAATGACAACGGCAATAGCAATAATTCCGACCAATATATTCATAAATGATATTACCGATTATTCCTTATAATGTTCCAATATAATTAGCATGATTTTTATACACATATTCTATTAATAATTGTAATTTACATGTTCTAATTTTTAGTGAATAATGGTGAAAAATCTATCGGTTTAATTAATGAAAATGTTTCGAATTAGCATAATATCGATTATTATTTTGGCAGCAAATATTGTTTTTGCTTCAGGAGGAAATGATGTTCATGCAGTACCACATGTTGATGGAACAACTTTATCAATTTTATGGACAATTCCATTCGCGGGAATTTTACTGTCAATAGCGGTAATGCCTCTAGTGTCACCACATTTTTGGCATAATAATTTTGGTAAAGTTTCATTTTTTTGGGCATTATCATTTATTGTTCCATTTTTCATTGTGGAAGGATATTCCATAACTCTATACGAGTTTCTTCATATCATTCTATTGGATTATGTTCCTTTTATAATACTTTTACTTGCGCTGTTTACGATTTCCGGTGGAATTCGATTAAAAGGCACATTAGTTGGCACTCCCTTACTGAATTTAATTATAATCCTGATTGGCACAGTATTAGCAAGTTGGATGGGTACCACCGGTGCAGCAATGCTCCTGATTCGTCCTCTGATCCGAGCTAATCAACATCGTGAACACAAGGTTCACGTAATTGTATTTTTCATCTTCTTAGTGGCAAATATTGGTGGCTCATTGACACCTCTCGGCGATCCCCCACTATTTTTAGGTTTCCTTAAGGGTGTTGATTTCTTTTGGACCACATCAGCTATGATAATGCCAATGTTATTTATGGTAGTTACCCTATTACTCATTTTCTTCATTATTGACAGTAGGTTTTATGGTTTTGAAGATCATTCTAAAAAACCGGTTACTGATGTAAAAGAAAAATTAGGAATTGAGGGTTCAATAAATTTTCTATTTTTACTCGGAGTTATTGCATCGGTGTTAATGAGTGGGATTTGGAATACACATACTTCATTTACGATTTATAATGTTAAATTGACCTTACCTAATTTATTTAGAGATATTTTACTGTTAACGCTAACTGTATTAAGCTGGAGATTTACAGCAAAAACTCTTAGACAAGAAAATCAGTTTACTTGGTTTCCAATACAAGAAGTTGCAAAATTATTTGCTGCTATATTTATAACAATAATTCCCGCAATTGCGATTTTACGTGCCGGTACAGACGGCGCGTTATCCGCTATCATTAATTCAGTTTCATCTAATGGTGAACCAATAAATTATATGTACTTTTGGGCAACGGGAATATTATCAAGTTTTTTAGATAATGCACCAACATATTTAGTTTTTTTTAATACAGCCGGTGGTAATGCTCAAGAATTAATGGGACCGCTACACCATACGTTACTAGCTATCTCGGCAGGAGCTGTTTTTATGGGAGCAAATACGTATATTGGTAATGCGCCAAATTTTATGGTTAAATCAATTGTTGAGGAACAAAATATATCAATGCCAAGTTTTTTTGGGTACATGATTAAATACTCAATTCCAATATTAATTCCTTTATATGTATTAGTTGCGTTTATATTCTTCTTATGAGAATAACTAAAGTAACAACAAAAACCGGAGATAATGGATCAACTGCGCTTGGTGATGGTATGAAAGTATCAAAATCAAATTTACGGATATGTTGTATCGGTGAAGTTGATGAATTGAATTCATTTATTGGACATGTAAAAGTTGCTGCTACAGATAAAGATTTGGTTCAAGAGTTGATTGGTATTCAAAATAATTTATTGAATTTGGGAGGTGAATTATCCGTTCCCAACAATAACTTAGAGTTGCTTAAGGAAGAATCGATTATTCGAATGGAAACTATTGTTGAAAAAATGAATCTGCAATTGCCGCCATTAAGAGAGTTTATATTACCGGGAGGGGATGAGTTATCTGCTAGATTACACATTGTTCGTTCAGTTTGCAGACGAGTCGAACGATCTATAGTTAAACTAATTGAAGAAGAGAATGGGCGCAATATTTGGATAAAGTATCTAAATCGACTGTCTGATTATTTTTTTGTGTTAGCCCGTTTCCATGCTATAAAAAATAATATAATTGAGAATCAATGGAGTAAACAATAGTTACTGAAACTCATAGAATAATTATGACTTGTATCGTAAATTTAATGTTTTGTAAAAGTAATAAATGACTGATTGGGAAAAAATATACCAGGAAATTGAAAAAGCTGATTCAATCATGCTAACAACACATGAAAATCCTGATGGGGATGGTATTGGTTCTATTGTTGCATTATATCATCATATAATGGCAAAAGAAAAAAAATGTCGGATTTTACTTACTTCGAAGTTACCGGAAGAATTCAGTTTCTTAGATCCTAACGATAAATTTGAATTTTTTGAAGAGAAAAAACATTCGGAGTGGTTAGAAAATGTAGATCTTGCGATATTATTGGACATTGGTAATTATACAAGAACCGGACGGATGTGGAATGTGATTCAACAAAATGGGACAATAGTGGTCAATATTGATCATCATCCATATCCAAATGGTCATCCGTTTACAATTAACGTTTCCAACACAAACGCTTCAGCAACAGGTGAGTTGATTTATAGTTATCTGAAAATAGTTGATCCCAGTTGTTTGTCAAAAATAACCTATGAAGCGATATATGTTGCTATAATGACTGATACAGGTTCTTTTAGTTATAATAATACAAATGTGCTTTGTCATGAAATCGCTGCAAATGCGATAAAAACTGGTGTAGATATAGCCCAAATTCATCAGAATATTTATGGGTCAAGCTCACGATCTAGAATTAAACTATTAGCCGCTATTGCCAATAATCTGCAATTCACATATAATGATAAATTAGTATGGTTTACAATTACAAAAGAGATGCTGCAAAATGCTAATGCAACAAAAGATGATGTAGATGGTTTTACAGATTTTGCTCGAGCAATTAAAGGTGTTGAGGTTTCATTAATGATTTTCGAAAACGAAGATAATTCTTGCCGAATAAATTTTCGATCAAAAGGTATCTATACTATTAACAAGATCGCTCAGCATTTTAATGGTGGTGGACATTTATACGCAGCTGGAGCAAAGGTAAACGGTAAAATAATAGATGTGGCCTCAAAAGTAGTAGATAAAACTATTGAAATAATGCAAGGGCAAGAAAAGGTTACGGGTTGAAAATAATTGTTGCAAAAGATGCTGGTTATTGTTTTGGCGTGAGACATGCTGTAGATCAAGCATATAAAACAACTAAAGAGTATGGTGACGTATATATGTTAGGCCATATTGTACATAATGAGAATGTTGTTAAAGATTTAGAAAAATCGGGAACAAAAGTTATTGATTCATTAGACCAAGTACCTTCCAATAAACCATTATTATTTAGGGCGCATGGTACTGAACCAAATATTTGGGAACAGGCTCGTAAAAAGAAATTGAATATTATTGATGCTACCTGTCCGCTTGTGACGGAAATACATGAAGAAGTTCGTATGTTAGAGAAGGATGGAAGGCAAATAATTATAATTGGTGACCATGGTCATGATGAAATTGTAGGTATATCGACTCAGGTAAAGAACCCAATCATAATATCTGATGTTAAAGAAGCACAAAAATTAAAGAAAATGAAACGTGTTGGTGTTGTCAGTCAATCAACACAAATGATAGAAAATATTCAAGAAATAATTAGCGTATTACTTACGAAAGTTAGCGATTTACATTTTGTGAATACCATCTGTTTCCCTACAAAACGCAATCATGAGCAAATTAAAAAATTAGCACAAACAGCTGATATCTTGATTATCATAGGATCATTTACAAGTGCAAATTCAAAACGGTTAACGCAATTAGCATTGGAGAGAAATCCGCGTTCCTATCAAGTTACGAATGTAGGTGATATTAAAAATGAGTGGTTTACTGAAGCAGAAACAGTTGGCATTTCTGCAGGTGCGTCTACACCTGACAATATAATACAAGATGTTATTCAACACGTAAAAACAATTGGCAATGTTATTAATGAGGAAATAATTTATGAGTAAAGATACATATAAAATTAAAGTAGGGTTAGCTGAGATGCTCAAAGGTGGTGTAATTATGGATGTTACTACACCTGAACAAGCTAAAATAGCAGAAGATGCCGGAGCCGTTGCTGTTATGGCTTTGGAAAGAATACCGGCTGAAATTCGCAAAGATGGTGGAATTGCTCGAATGAGCAATCCCGAAATGATTAAGAATATTCAAAAGATAGTGTCAATTCCGGTGATGGCAAAGTGCAGGATTGGACATTTCGCTGAAGCTCAAATTTTAGAAGCACTTGAAGTAGATTTCATTGATGAAAGTGAAGTCTTAACACCTGCTGACGAAAAAAATCATATTTGGAAAAAAGATTTTATAATTCCATTTGTTTGTGGCTGCCGTGACTTGGGTGAGGCACTGCGCAGAATTGGTGAAGGTGCTGCAATGATTCGCACGAAAGGAGAAGCTGGTAGTGGTAATATCGTGGAAGCAGTTAGACATATGCGTACAATACAAGCTCAAATGAAAACATTAACTATTATGGATCATGCCGAATTAATGGCCACAGCCAAAGAATTCGGTGCTCCATTTGCCTTAATTGAAGTCGTTGCAAAAACCGGGAAATTACCGGTACCTAATTTTGCTGCGGGTGGTATAGCTACACCTGCTGATGCATCTTTAATGATGCAGCTTGGAGCAGAATCGGTTTTTGTTGGGTCAGGAATATTTATGAGCGACGATCCGGCTGACCGTGCTAAAGCAATTGTAGATGCTGTTACGTATTACGATGATGCAAAGAAAATGTCAGAGATTTCAAGTGGACTAAAATCAGCGATGAAAGGACTTGATATTTCTGAGATTCCCGAAGGACAAAAACTGCAAGAACGAGGTTGGTAGTGTGAAAATTGGGGTTTTAGCTCTTCAGGGTAATTACGAAATGCATAACCAATTATTGGAAAGAATAGGAGTCGATCCGGTCAGTGTTAGGTATCCGCGAGAATTGGACACAGTAGAGGGTCTCGTGATTCCTGGTGGGGAATCAACAACTATGTCTAAATTAATGAAAAGGATTGGTTTTTATAAACCGCTTAAGTCATTCGCGATTGATTATCCAATTTTAGGTACTTGTGCGGGTCTAATATTAATGTCTAAAATAGTTGTTGATACAGACATAGAACCTCTCGGTTTGTTAGATGTACAGATTGAAAGAAATGGGTATGGTAGACAAATAAATTCAAATACAATTAATATTAAATTTGAATTGAATAGTATTAATTATACTCTTCCAGCGTCATTTATCCGAGCACCAAGGATTGTATCTTATGGAAACTCCATAAAAGTTTTAGCTATGAGTGATGAAACTCCAATAATTGTTAGAAATGATAAACATATGGGGATATCATTCCATCCGGAACTTGATAACACTTCAATTTTACATGAATATATATTTATAGGTGATAAGACGAACAAATAACCAATATGTCGATAAAATTATTAGATAAAATAAATTACCCCGCAGACTTAAAAAAATTATCAATTAATGATTTAAAAAATCTTGCAAAGGAAATTCGAAAATTTACTATTGCAACTGTTGAGAAAACCGGTGGTCATTTGGCATCAACACTGGGAGCAGTAGAATTAACAATTGCATTGCATTATATATACAATACTCCCATAGATAAGCTCGTATGGGATGTTGGCCACCAAGGTTATGCCCATAAAATATTAACCGGCCGTAAAGACAAGTTAAATACTATCAGACAATATGGAGGGCTCTGTGGTTTTCTTGCGCCTAGTGAAAGTGAATATGATGCTTTTGGTGCGGGTCATGCTTCTACATCAATTTCAGCCGCGTTTGGAATCGCTTCAGCCCGAGATCATAAAAAAGAAGATTATAAAGTAGTCGCCATAATTGGCGACGGTGCCTTAACAGGTGGATTAGCATTTGAAGGATTGAATAACGCAGGTAGTTCAAGAAAACAACTATTGGTCATTCTAAATGATAATAAAATGTCAATTAGTCCAAATGTTGGTGCAATACGCAGTTATCTTACAAAAATAGTAACTAATCCTCTTTATAATCGAGTACGTGACGAAATATGGAGAACTACCAATTCTCTTCCAACCGGTAAAGGATTAACACAGAAAATGTTGAGGAAGATTGAAGAAAGTTTAAAAGTATTCATGGCTCCTGGTATATTATTTGACGAATTCGGGTTCCGATATTTTGGACCAATCGATGGTAATAATATGGATTTAATGGTTAGTACATTAGAAAATATCAAAAATATAAATACACCTGTTCTTCTTCATATAATTACGAAAAAAGGCAAGGGGATGCATTTAGCGGAGTCTGATCCAGTCTCTTTTCATGGTATATCCCCAAACAATGGAAATGATAAAAAATCTACTAAAGGTGTGGCAACAGTTCCATCATTTCAGGATGCATTTGGAGCAGTAGTATGCGAAATCAGTCGCAACCGCGATGATACGGTTTGTATTAGCGCAGCCATGAAAGAAGGAACCGGGATGGTCCCTTTTTCTACAGAATTCCCGGAGAGGTTTTATGATGTTGGTATTGCTGAAGGTCATGCCGTAACATTTGCAGCGGGTATGGCTGTGCAAGGAATACGACCTATTGTAGCAATTTATTCAACATTTTTACAACGAGCATATGACCATATAATTCATGATGTGGCATTACAAAAATTACCTGTTATTTTCTGTTTGGATCGCGCCGGTCTGGTGGGTGAGGATGGTGCCACACATCATGGAGCGCTTGATATTGCCTATTCTAGATGCATACCCAATTTAATTGTATCTGCTCCAAAAGATGGAAATGAACTACGAAATCTAATGTATACATCTCTCGATCAGAGTAAAACTCCATTTATGATAAGGTATCCGAGATCATCCTCATTTATTTTTGATCAAAATGGACAAGTAGATTTAATTCCAATCGGTAATTGGGAAAAGGTTGCAACAGGAAAAGATGTTGTAATTCTTGCAGTTGGTTCAATGGTCAAACCAGCTTTGGATGCAGCCATTGACTTAGCGAAAGATAAGATTTCATGTGAAGTTATTAATTGCCGGTTTATTCAACCAATGGATGAAAAATATTTGAAATCTGTGACCAAGAAATTCAATAAGATTATTACAATTGAGGAGGGCGTCATTAATGGTGGTTTTGGAGATGGCGTATCAGGTTGGTTAACTGATAATAATTACTCAGGAAACATCAAAAGGATAGGTATTCCTAATGAATTTATAACTCATGGTAATAGAGACATCTTATTGAAAGAAATTGGCTTGGATAAATCCGGGATTGTTAAAAAGATTAAAAATAGTCTAAATAGTTGATAATATAAGGTAATAAAAGTGAGCAATTATAAAAAGCAAAAAAAACGATGGCAAGCAGATGTAAATGAAGCAAAAAACCGCGAATATGATTTCCGGACCGTTAGCAGCTTACCAGTTGATCTTCTTTATATGCCAGAAACCGAATCTGAAGATTATATTGAAAAACTTGGTTTCCCGGGTCAATATCCCTTCACACGTGGGGTACATCCTAATATGTATCGGGGTAAACTGTGGACTATGCGACAATTTGCGGGTTTTGGTACTCCACAGGATACAAATGAACGATATCATTTTTTGCTATCTCAAGGACAAACAGGTCTGTCCGTGGCTTTTGATATGCCAACTTTAATGGGTTATGATCCCGGACATGATTTTGCATTGGGTGAAGTTGGTAGATGCGGAGTTAATGTTGCTTCACTCAAAGATATGGAAATTTTGTTTAATAAAATTGATTTGGGAAAGATATCAGTATCGCAAACCATTAACGGTCCCGCAGTCATTTTATTGGCATTTTATATTGCTCTTGCGGATAAACAAAATGTACCGCAAGAACAATTACGGGGCACATTACAAAATGATATTTTAAAAGAATTTATTGCGCAAAAAGAATGGATATTCCCGCCGGAGCAATCAATGCGAGTTATTACCGATATGATGCAATATTGTGCTGAGCATATGCCACAATATAACACAATTTCGATTTCGGGCTATCATATCCGAGAAGCCGGCTCTACTGCCGCACAAGAATTAGCATTTACTCTTGCCGATGGTTTTGCCTATGTCGAGCATGCTGTAGCAGCAGGAATGGATGTAGATAAATTTGCTCCACGACTCTCATTCTTTTTTAATGCTCATCTAGATTTTTTTGAAGAGATTGCCAAATACCGTGCAGCAAGACGAATTTGGGCAAAACGTATGAAAAATTATTACAATGCTAAAAGTGAAAGATCTTGGAAATTAAGATTTCATACGCAAACTGCCGGTTGTTCATTAACTGCTCAACAGCCGGAAATTAATATTGCCCGTACAGGTTTTCAGGCATTGTCAGGAGTACTTGGAGGTACTCAATCTTTGCACACAAATTCAATGGATGAGACTTTAGCATTACCATCGGAAAAAGCAGCCGAAATTGCATTAAGGACTCAGCAGTTGATTGCCTATGAAACTGGCGTTGCAAACGTTATTGATCCATTAGGCGGATCATGGTATGTTGAATCGTTAACTAGTAAACTGGAAGAAGAAGCCGAATTATATTTTGAACAAATAGATGAATTGGGCGGAGTAATTCCAGCGATAGAACTTGGGTTTTTCCAGCGGGAAATCGCTAAAGCGGCATCTGAGTATCAACGGTTAGTTGATGAAAAAAGACGAATTGTAGTTGGTGTAAATGACTTTATCAAAGAAGATGAAAAAATAGAAATACCAATTCTTGAAATCGGCAAAGATGCCGAGGAAAAACAATTAAAAGCTATTACTGATTTAAGAAAAAATCGCAACAATGAAGCAGTACTCAAAGCTCTTGATGAAGTAAGAGAAGCTTGTAAGGGCAAAGAAAATATAATGCCGTCCATTGTTAGAGCTGCTAAAACTTATGCAACATTAGGCGAAATTGTTGATACAATGAAAGATGTTTTTGGAGAATGGCAGGAGTCATCAATATTTTGAAGATAATAATAATTATGTCTTAAAGGAGATAGAAAATGCCTCGTAAAATAGTACACGTTGTTGGAACAGGAACAATTGGAGAACCGTTGATTGGTTTATTAGCCGACTATCGCGACAAATTAGGAATTGATGAAGTCACATTTAATAAAAATTCAGCTGCTAGAGGTGATTGTTCAAAAATAAATGGATTACTTCGAAGAGGCGCTAGATTGTCTGTTGATGAAAAAAAGATAAAAGAATTTAAAGATTTAGGGATGGATGCTGATTTTGAGACCGAGGAAGCAATAAAAAGAGCGTCTGTTATAGTTGACTGCACACCCAGCGGGATTGGTCACAAAAACAAAGATAAGTATTACAAAAAATTTGCAGATACGGTAATAGGGTTTATGGCACAAGGAAGTGAGCACGGTTTTGGTAAACAATATGCTCGAGGAATCAACGATAAAGCTCTAACGCCTGAAGATCAGTTTATACAAGTCGTAAGTTGCAATACTCATAACCTATCATGTATAGTAAATACTTTAGGATTAAACGGTAAAAACGATAATTTAACTGAAGGCCGTTTTGTATGTGTTCGTCGTGCTAATGATATTAGTCAGCCAAGTAAATTTATCCCGGCACCTCAAGTAAATGCCCATGTAACAGATAAATATGGTTCACACCATGCACAAGATGCTGCAGAATTATTCCAGACATTGGATATTAATCTGAATCTATTTTCTTCTGCTATGAAGGTAAATAGTCAATATATGCATGTTCTGTGGTTTAATCTTAAAGTTGAAGATCCGATAAAATTAGATGACGTGAAAGATTTATTAAATAAAAATCCGCTGGTGGCGATGACACATAAAGACATTACCAGTACAGTATTTTCATTTGGTAGAGATCAAGGGCATTATGGAAGAATTCTTAATCAAACTGTTGTTGTGGAACAAACTTTGACAGTGCGCAATGATCATGAAATTTTCGGATTTTGTTTCACGCCTCAAGATGGTAATTCTATTTTGAGTAGTATTGCCGCTACGGAATGGTTTTTGTATCCGCACTCTTATGAAGATAAATTAATGTGTTTGTCTAATCTGTTCTTTGACTACATTTGAAAATTATCATCCATAGAATAACGGCCGGACCGTTTCAGGAAAACGGATATATCGTCCACAGTGAAGGGAACTCAGATTGTATTATTATTGATCCGGGTAATAGCCCTGAACTGTATATCAAAGAAATTGAAAATAGTAAATTAAAGCCAATTGGTATTATGAATACGCATGGACATATAGATCATGTCCATGCGATTCAACCTCTAAAAGATCATTATTCCATTCCATTTTATATACATAAAGAAGAGAAGATGATTATAGATTACTATCCACAAGGTTGTTTAATGTATGGGATAATACCAAATGAAAAACCTAAAGTTGATCATTGGTTAAAAAATGAAGTTAGCATCATGATTGGTGATTATAAAATAAAGGTAATACAAACACCCGGACATACTCCCGGTGGTGTTTGTTATCAATTAAACAATGATATTTTCACAGGCGACACTTTATTTAAGGGTTCGATTGGACGCACTGATTTTCCCGGAGGTGACTATAACACATTAATGGATTCTCTTAAATATTTAATAGAAAATGTTCCCGGAGATACCCAAGTTCATTCAGGACACGGATATGGTACTACTATTGAAAATGAAATACTTTCTAATCCCTTTTTAGCTAATTTATAAGGTAAAAGATGAAAGTAACTGAACAATTTAAAAAATCGCAGAAAACACTTTTTAGCTATGAAATAATTCCTCCTAAACGAGGTAGAAGCATTGATAGTATATTCGAATTAATTGAACAGTTACTTCCTTATGAACCACCATTTATTGATTTAACTAGTCGTTCTGCGGAAGTGTATTACGAAGACTTAGAAGATGGTTCTTTACGAAGGCACGCTAAACGTAAGCGACCTGGTACAATCGGTTTAAGCGCTGCAATTAAAAATAGATATAATATTGAAACAGTGCCTCATATTCTCTGTAAAGGATTTACAAAAGAAGAAACTGAAGATGCGCTTATAGAATTGAATTTTTTAGGTATTAATAACATATTAGCTGTGCAGGGAGATGAATTACGCTTGATGTCTCCTGATAAAACAGGTAAGACACACAATTTCTTTGCTTCAGATTTGGTTAAACAAATAAGTAATATGAATTCCGGAAAATATTTAGAAGAGTTGAGCGGTGCATCACCGACTGATTTTTGCATCGGTATAGCAGGATATCCTGAAAAGCACTTGGAAGCTCCAAATCTTGAAAGTGATTTAAAATATTTAAAACAAAAGGTGGATGCCGGAGCAGATTATATCGTAACGCAAATGGGTTTTGATAATAAAAAATATTTTGATTTTGTCGACCAATGTAAAGCAATCGGAATAAAAATTCCGATTATACCGGGAATTAAGATAATTACACGTGAAAATCATTTAAAAACAATTCCGAGGACTTTTCATATTGATATTCCTCAAGAGTTATCTGAACAGATCGAAGGTTTCTCTACAGAAAAAATTTATCAAGTAGGTGTAGATTGGGCTATTAAACAATGTGGAGAATTAGTCAATGCAAAAGTTCCTTGTATACATTTTTATATTATGAATACTGCACAAGAAGTTGCAGAAGTCGTTTCAACCATAAAGTAAATTCTATATAATTGTGGCTAAAGACCGAGTACAAAAGTCTCGTATTATTAATCATTTAGTCGAATCAACTCTGATAAAACCAAATGATAATATTGTAGTCGCGGTGTCTGGCGGTATGGATTCTATGTTTCTGCTTTTCATATTAATTGAATTACAGAAAATATGGGATATTGAGCTTGTTGTTGGTCATATCAATCATAATATTCGTCTTAATTCTATTGATGATGAAAAATTTGTTATTAAGCAAGGAGAAAAACTGGGAATTCCGGTAATAGTTAAACAATTAAACTTTGATGATAAGAAATCGGGTGAAAGTACCGAAGCATGGGCGAGAGAAAATCGCTATGCGCAACTTGATTTAATCCGAAAAGAGCTTAATTATAATAAAATTGCCACCGGTCATCATAGTAATGATCAAATAGAAACTATTTTACAAAGAATTAGTGAAAAATCGGGAATTGGTGGATTGCGAGGAATTCATAAACAGTACCATAGTATAATTCGTCCAATATTATTGATATCAAAATCTGAGATAGAAAAGATCGTGAATGATTTACAAATAAAATATATGGAAGATGAAACTAATAGTAATCTGGAGATTCCAAGAAATTATTTTCGTCATCAAATAATTCCGAAATGGGAAATGCTTAATCCAAATTTGGGTGAGTCTATTCAATCAATTTGCGAGTCCGCGACTGAAAACCAATCTGTGATTGATTATTTCATGGAAGAGCTAGAAAATAAAATTGTAACTGAAGAAAAGGATCTATCATCCAACAAATTGATCAAAAGAATTAACCTCAATAGTTTTGAAAAACTTCAGGAGCCGGTTAAAATATTGCTGATTAGACATATATTGGGAAAGTATCCCTGGCGGAAATATCATTGGAATGAAATTGCTCAAATAATAAATTCCGCTAAGGTCGGAAAGATATATAGTTTTGATGATTTTGAAATATTAAAAGACAGGCAAGATTGGATAATTCGCCATAAATTGAAAGTTGATCTTAACCCAATTATTGTTCAATATAATACAGCAGTGCAGTGTGGTGAGTTTGTATTTAACATTAGGGATGTAAAAAAGTGTACAATTACGGATAGTAAAAACGTTGAAATTATTGATAGGAATTCTATCATTAACAAAAGGTTAATGCTTAGAACTTGGCGCGATGGAGATATATTTCAACCATTAGGGATGAAGGGTAAAAAAAAGATAAGTGATTTTTTAACGGATTCAAAAGTCAGTCAATTTGCTAAAGAAAATCAATTAGTATTAACAGCCGATGGCAAAATAATTTGGTTATGTGGTCGTAGGCTAAGTGAAACTGTTAAAATTAATAGAGATACAAAGGATTATTTGGAACTTTCGATAAAGACAAATGTAGGTTGAATATGATTAAATATGGTTTCAAAATGTCAACTTTAATTTCTGAGGATAAAATACAGTCTCGAGTTAAAGAAATTGCAGAAAACCTTTCTAATAAATTTAATGATGAAGTTCCAATTCTAATTGGTATTCTCAATGGCAGTTTTATTTTTATTTCCGATCTAATGCGAAATATGACAATTGATTGTGAAATGGATTTTATAAAAATGTCGTCATATGCAGGAAAAGAATCTGTTGGTACAGTAAAATTGCTTAAAGATATTTCAGCAAATATTACAGGAAGACATGTAATTGTGGTTGAAGATATTATTGATTCAGGACTGACAATAAAATTTTTACGTGACCGTTTACGCGGTGCATTACCCAAATCAGTCACAATTGTAACATTATTATTAAAACCGGATATTGCCAATTTAGATTTTAAAGTTGATTATGTCGGATTCGAAATTCCACCGGAATTCGTTGTAGGATACGGACTGGATTATAATCAAAAATTGCGTCATTTACCGGAAATTTATCGTTTAGAAGAGTAATTATGACAAATAAAAAACCCAATTCTAATTTGAATAAATCACAAAATAAAAAACCCGCAATACCGGGGAAAAAACCTATTGATCCGAAATCTATCTTTCAATGGAAGAAAGCCGGAAAAACGTCCTTGGTTTGGCTCTTAATAATTGTTGGAGCAATAATAGTTTCGGGAATATTTACTAACTCAAGTAAAAAAGAAATCGAAGTTGAATATTTCCAGTATCAAGAGTACCTGAAAACTGATCAAATATCTAAAGGTACCATTATTGAAAATATATTTCATGGTGAATTTAAAATACCTCAAAACATTGATACAAAATACGGCATTATTGAGAACGCAGAGCGATTCTTTGTTTCGTTACCGTTAATGGACCGTGAAACGATGGCTGAATGGGACAATTACAATTTAGAATATAACTTTAAGGAAAAAACTGCAGACTGGTCAAGTTATTTAATAAATATGTTACCATGGATTGTGCTTATTGGATTTTGGATATTTATTATGCGTCGTATGCAAGGTGGTTCCGGCGGTGGTATGAAAAATGTATTCAATTTTGGAAAAAGTCGCGCTACAGCTATGACCACTAATTTCCCAAAAGTGAATTTTTCCGACGTTGCAGGTTGTGTAGAGGCAAAAGAAGAATTAAATGAAATTATTGACTTTTTAAAACATCCAAAGCGTATTCAAAGATTAGGAGCTACGATTCCAAAAGGAGTTTTATTATTAGGTGCACCGGGAACAGGAAAAACATTATTAGCTCGTGCTGTAGCAGGTGAAGCGGGAGTACCATTTTTCAGTTTAAGCGGAGCTGATTTTGTTGAAATGTTTGTTGGAGTTGGAGCATCTCGAGTACGAGATTTATTCGTACAGGGCAAAAAACAAGCTCCCTGTATAATATTTATTGATGAATTAGATGCTGTAGGTCGTCAACGTGGTGCTGGTTTAGGCGGTGGTCACGATGAACGTGAACAAACTCTGAATGCTTTATTAGTTGAATTGGATGGCTTTGAAAAGAATGTTAATGTAATTGTTATGGCGGCGACAAACCGTCCGGACGTGTTAGATAAAGCATTATTGCGGCCGGGGAGATTTGATAGACAAGTTGTTGTTGACGTTCCTGATTATCGTGGAAGATTAGGCATATTAAAAGTTCATACAAAAAACATTATTTTAAATAAACGGAAAGTTGATTTGCTTTCACTTGCTAAAGGTACACCGGGCTTGGTTGGTGCTGATTTAGCAAATATTGTAAACGAAGCCGCACTTTTAGCAGCACGTAAGAGAAAGAAAGCTGTCGACATGGATGATTTAGAGGATGCAAGGGACAAAGTAATGATGGGAGTCCAGCGAAAAAGTGTAATTCTATCTGAAGAGGAAAAGAAGTTAACAGCATACCATGAAGCTGGGCATGCATTAGTCGCTTCAAAAATTGTGGGAGCGGATCCAGTGCATAAGGTAACAATAATTCCACGTGGACAGTCCTTAGGTATTACTATGCAACTACCGCTTGATGAAAAACATGGCTATGCAAAAAAGTATATTGAAGGACGGTTAGCAATCTTGCTAGGTGGTAGAGCAGCTGAACGAAAAATTTTCAATGAATTAACAACAGGCGCAGGCAACGATATTGAACAAGCAACAGTAATTGCTAAAAAGATGGTTTGTGAATGGGGAATGAGTGATTTACTTGGTCCCATGACTTTTGGAAAGCAAAATGAAGAAATATTCCTTGGTAGAGAGATTCAATCACATCGCGATTATAGCGAAGCAACCGCAAGAATGATCGATGAAGAAGTGGTTAAGATAATTCGAGCCGCACAGAAAAAAGCTCATGAGATACTTGATGAAAATGAAAAAATATTGCATTTAATTGCTGAAGAATTGATAAAACACGAAACAATTGATGATGGCGATATAAAACGGATTTTATTAGGGAAAAAGCTGATTCGTCGCAGAAATAATGGTCAACAACCTGTGAGTAAAACTAAGCCGACCACGGCTAGAAAAAATCAAGAATCAAGTATAGTAACTAAGAAACCAAATAGAAAAAGAGAACCTAGAGCGAAAACTACAACTTCCACAAAAAAATAAAATATATTTTGTTGAAGTTTTAGAATAAACTATGAAAATCGACAGCTTTAATTCTTGGTTAAAAGATAATAACCGAAAAACATTGATCATGGGTATTTTGAATGTCACACCCGATTCATTTAGCGATGGCGGTAAATATAATAATTCTCCAATAGCAGTAGACTATGCTTTGAAGATGGAAAATGAAGGAGCCGATATTATTGATATTGGAGGAGAGTCAACCAGGCCGAGAGCACAGCCGGTTACTATTGAAGAAGAATTAAATAGAGTAATTCCGGTTATTAAGGGTATTAGAAAAATATCAAATGTTGTCATCTCAATTGATACTTATAAATCTAATGTTGCAGACAAAGCAATTAAGGCCGGTGCCAATATTATTAATGATATAAGCGGATTGCGATTTGATAACGATATGATTCGTTTAGCAGGTGAATTGCAAGTACCGGTAATTGTAATGCACATGTTAGGGAATCCTCAAAATATGCAAAATGATCCATCATATAACAATCTAATGGAAGAATTAATTTTCTTTTTTCAGGAAAGAGTTGATTTAATGACATCAAATGGAATTTTGAAAAATAATATTATACTTGACCCCGGTATTGGCTTTGGTAAAACAGTTGAGCATAATTTTACAATAATACGTGAGCTAAATCGGATTGTTGATTTGGGGTTTCCTGTGTTAACGGGTCCGTCACGTAAATCATTTATTGGACATACTTTAAATTTACCACCCGAAGAAAGGATTGAAGGAACAATCGCAGCTGTTACAGCTGCGATAATGAATGGTTCGCGTATAGTTCGTGTTCATGATGTGAAAAGAATAAGTCGTGTCGTTAGAATGACAGAAAAAATTTGTGGTATATCATAATATTTATGAGTTTGGAATTACGATATTATTGATGTAAAATAACGAATTAGAGAATAAATAATAAACTATAAGAATTGTATATATGGAATTATTTAAAATAGGTTTTTTATCAGTGACAATTGTAGATATAATTGACTTATTATTGGTAAGTTGGTTATTCTACAAAGTTTACCAATATTTTAAAGGTACACGAGCTGGCCAAATGTTGGTTGGACTTATAATTCTTTTGATTGCATCATTCGTTTTTAATTCTTTTGGTTTTTCTGCAACATCCTGGCTGGTTAATCAATTTGAAACTGTATGGGTTGTGGCGTTTGTAATATTATTTCAACCTGAAATTCGCAGAATGCTTATATACGTTGGACAGAATCGATTTTTCCGTTCAATATTTAAGGTCGATTCAGCAAAATCCATCGAAGCTATAGTTGATGCGACTAATCAAATCATTGATAGAGGTTGGGGAGCATTAATCGTATTCCAAAGAGACACAGGTCTAAGGATGTATAAGGAAGCCGGAATGTCTCTTAGGGCTGAAGTAACAGCACCACTCGTCATATCTATTTTTAATCCAAGTTCGCCTATGCATGACGGTGCGGTAATCATTCAAAATGAAATTATTGAAGCAGCAGCCTGCATTTTGCCTCTTACCGAAAGCACGATGGTTGATCCGGCAATGGGAACAAGGCATCGCGCAGCTTTAGGCCTGTCCGAAGAAACTGATGCATTAATTGTAGTTATTTCTCAAGAGACACATCGCATCTCTGTTGCAGAGCACGGTCGTCTTGTAAATCTTGGGCAAGATGAAATGGCTTTAAGACGTTTTTTAAATGATCGTTTATTTATGTCATCCGGCGATTAAGCAAGTCAATAAAGAGAATGATTATTTGTGAGATCAGTTGGATTATGCTAGCAAAATGAAAAAGTTCATAATAACTATAATAATTTTATTTTCAATTCTGTTTAGTCAAGAGACTAGTTATGGCGATGCATTTTTAAATATTGGCGCTTCTTCCCGTTCAGTTGGTTTGGGAAGATCTGTAGTAGCGTTACCGCAAAATGTAGGAGGTTATTTAGTCAATCCTGCTGCTACGGCTTTTTTATCAAATAATACCTTTACCGGAATGTACGTGAATCAATTTGAATTGGCCGAGTATTATACTTTGGGGTATTCTCATCCGACAAAAAATGGTTATCAATGGGGAATTTACGGTTTGAATTTATCAGTAAATGATATATTTGAACGACCTGATGTACAATTAATTACTGATTTAGAAGCAAGACGTGATTCAATTAGAGCTTTAGTTGCACGTGGATTTAATACATTTAACACCCGTGAGTCGGCTCTAGTAATCAATTTATCTAAAAACATTGAATCGGACTTTCAATTCGGTCGACACTTAGCTGTAATACCATTGAAAATTCCGTTGGGCCTAAATATTAAACTATTGCA
>PVMK01143696.1_pt1 | contig 22724 bp, 21 predicted proteins | sample 1853481 | NCBI WGS metagenome assembly PVMK01 (sample SAMN08533507, study PRJNA380276) | Marine sediment metagenome, whole genome shotgun sequencing project. | reverse complement strand
CTCAGGCAAAATTACAGATATCATAATTCTGATATCACAATATTTGAGGGTCGGTCAATTCTGGTAAGATGTTTACAGTATATGCACTTTGGGGAGTCCGTATTTTTTGCAGATATAATAAGAGATATCTGCAATTCAGGCTCACCTGCGATTAGTTGGAGATATTCAAATATTTGAGACGGCCAATGCTTTTCTGATTAACAGATGCATTTACCTTTTCTTTTTTTTCCTCCACGGTTTTAATGTAGAGATAAAAACCGCAAAAACGACGGTCAATGCCTGAGACGTTCCAAAAATCATTGAATTTAGTCGATTGCCCAAAAACTCAGGATCAGATAATGCTTTCATTCCTTGATCTTTAGCAATATGAGCCATTTCGCTTATCCAAGGGCCTAACCAGAATGTCCCGAATACCAGACCAAAAATACAGATGATCCATTTAACCGTAATCCAATTGTGTTTAAACCAACCCCAATTGGTCCAGGTAGAGTAAATCAACGCCGTTAAAAACGTTCCAATTGCTCCCGGCACCAAAATAAAGAGATCGATAAAATCCAATGTGGAGAGGACACCATACAATTCGCCTCCATCCTCAGGATTAATAAAAAACTGCTTTATGGTTAGCACGGTGGCACAACCTGCCCAAACACATCCTGAGTAAATATGGAGGCATTTTAACCATTTTTGTCCTTTGCTGCTTAGCTTCATCATTTTAATTCCTGTTTGAATTAATGGGGGGACACTACATGATTAAACCCGGTAACCAAGAATTGCTAAAATATGGGCTGCTGCAGATACTTTGAGAGTACTTTTAATAAATCATATCTTTCAGAACCTGTGATAGCATAAAATATCACAACTTGCCCATATGTACAGATTAGTAGATGAAAGCTCAAAAATATCGTGCATTCAAAATCTAAAATATCCGACAGAAATCGGTTACCACCGCAGAACTTTCGCAGTGCGAGCTGCCTTATCAAGTCTAATCCAGCTCACTTCTTTTTCGTGGCTGATCCTCTCGTGCGCCCTGACTGTAATCGCCAAACGGTCCATCCCTTTTTTCCACAGCAGCCTTGACACCTCCCGCCATGGCAACACGAACAAACTCCCGGCCTTCTGGTGTATTTCGCATCGCACCGTCAAGTATGGGGCCAAGCGTCTGTGTACCCTGCAAACCCATATTGTCATAGGCTTGATTGACGATGAGTTTCATTGAAATCAGTTGAGTCAGAGGTATCATTGCCAGCTTCCTGGCCAGCTCATCAACCCTCTGATCGAGCTCTTCGAGCGGATAGGAAAAGTTGATCAACTCGATCTCCGCAGCCTCCTTACCACTCACCCACTCTCCGGTCAGGGCGTAGTACTTAGCCTTCGCCAGGCCCAGTCGATAAACCCACATACCGGTCAGGTGGCACCCCCACACCCTCGAATAAGGCGTACCGAAACGGGCGTCATCAGAGGCGATGATCAAATCAGCGCACAGAGCTAGTTCCGAACCACCCCCGACACAGTAGCCATGAACTTTGGCAATCGTCGGTTTCAGCCCACGCCATAAACCCATGAATTTCGGAATATAGCTGGTGTAGGAATTTGTCACCCAATGAATATCGACGCCTGGATCGTAACCGTCTTCATTGATTTTTTCGTAGTGCTCCAGCCCGCCGGAAAAGTCGAACCCACCGCAGAAACTATCACCTGCTCCCTCCAGGACAATGACTTTCATTTCATCATCTTGATTGGCGTCCATGAGAGCGTTTTCCATTTCGTGAAGCATCTCGAGCCTGAGCGTGTTGTATTTCTCAGGACGGTTAAGTGTGATCGTGGCAATAGCCTCATTCTTAGCAAACTTGATCATCTGATATGACATATTGACCTCCCATTTGTGATTAACTTACTGATAGATATAAGATATAATAGGAATTGTGCGGCAAACGCCGCGATCTTCCTTTGTCATCAAATCTTAATTTCATTGCTTTCTTCCTTTTTTCTTGGACAGCTCGTCCAAATAGGCCTTTTTCATGGTTTCAAGCCTTACCATATCTGTAATAGCCTTGCCAGCTATTACAGACTCGATTTCCTGCGATATTCTACATCAATTATTGGTTCCGATTTATAATCGGATCGCTTTACAAATTGTGTTTGAAAAACGTATAGCAGTAGGCAGGACAGCTTGGCATAGTTCTCGAATAGAATCATTGTAGATTGGATACGGTAATTTTCACGATTTTACAAGAGAGGCGGTTGGAGATTGCGTGCCTGAATCGAACCTTTTGAGGCGTTCTAAAAATTTAGGATTAGTGGACGAAATATGCAATATTGAAGAATTACAGTTTTGTGTCTGATCGGCGAGATAATTGACCCATATTACCAAATTTTGCTTGCGGGAAACAATCTAGAGGGGAAGAAGGTTGTTTTCGCTGTTGAAAGCCATGGGGGCGGGGCCTTTGACAATATCCACATCTTCTCTTTGGGAAAGTGCCTCGGCATAGGCCGCCGACACTTCAACGATATCTAAACGCAGGGTGTTTTTAATTCGCACAATTTTGCTTTTCTGTGCGGATATCAGGCCGATGCTGTCCAGCGCGACTTCAATGGCCTTACGATCATTTGCAAAGTGCATGGGGATTGCACCTTTTTCCAAACTGATGCCGGTAATACAATTTTTGTAGGTGGCAGCCGTGTCGATTTTATCCACCAGTCTTTTGGTCGTGAGGTCCGCCAGTCCGATCCCGATGGCATTGCCCTTACTTTGGTCCGTCAGGTCCCGCACGAAAATCCGTTTTACCTGGGCTGGATGACTGAAGACTCCCAGGAGATCTCGGTTTCTCCCGGTAATGTTGGGATCGATTCCGACCCCGCTGATGTCTTTTCCCATCTCGTCAACGATCAAAAGATCGATTTTATTAAAGGGCAGCTTGGCCATCATTTTTTTAGACAATGACAACAGTTTTTTTTCGTTGCTTTCAATTTCAGCGGGCTTCAAGGCCGCTATCCTGGCGGTTTCGCCATAGCCGTTTTCGACGATTCCCAGGGCACCAATGACGGGTGTTTTCTGTAACACTAGACGGGCGGCATCCCGGATGATTTTAGGAAATGTATGCTGGACGGCTGCTTTGTGATAGTAGGCCGCTCCTTTATGCTTTCCCAGGCCGATGGCCATCATCTTCATCAGGCCGCTTTCGATCGAGGCTTTAAATTTCGTGTGGGATTTGATGCGATTGACTATAAAAATATGATTGGCACCCAGGGCATTTTTATCCACCAAAACCGGCACCTCATCATCAGTTAATCCAATCTGCTGCACTGCCATGGAAGATACGATGGGCGCTTGCACATAGGATTCCGTCACCCCCAGCGCGGCCAGCACGGCGGCCTGCCCTTTGGCCGTTGCCCCCCCATGGCTTCCCATGGCAGGAAAAATAAAGGGCCGGGCATCAAGGGATTTGAAAAACGCAACAACAGACTTTAAAACTCCGGCAATGTTAGCGATTCCGCGACTGCCGGCCGCAATCGCCACCCTGTGTCCCGGCTGAATTTCATTCCAGGACAATTTGTGCAGTTCTTCCTGCACCGTTTTGGGGATGTCTTTTACGCTTGTGTTGTCGAAATTCTGACGAAGGCGGTACATTTTGGGAAAATTCATAATTTATTTAACAAAGGGGAAAATGTCCGTGTAACCCATGATATCCGTAATGAGCAGAACAAGAAATACGATTAACGAGACAATCAGAAACACTTCAAGCGCACCGCTGCCGGCCGGAAGTTGGTCCAATTTATCAGCAACAGCAATGGCTTCCGGATCTGAAAGGCTGTCGATTCTTGCACCGGCCTCCCGGGGATCAAGCCCCTGATTGACCAGGGCCTGGCGTACATCTTCACGCTCAAGAAGTTGTTTAATCTGTGCCCGGGCTTCCTGACCCTGTGACATATCCCTAACGGTTTCGGTAGCAATCATGGCTGCCAACGCGGATTGAAAGGGGCCGGAAATCATCAGTAAAAAAATTGCCAGAAGAATACTGACCGGTTTTAACTTTTGTCGAAATAGCTTCATTGCTTATCTCCCATATTTAATTTAATGAAAAATGAAAATTTTCGTTAATCGGTTACGGCCCCTTTTCCCGATGCCGGTAAATAGATATTAAAGGTCGCGCCCTGTTTTTTCTCACTCTGGGCCGTAATGATGCCGTCGTGGTTTTTAATAATGCCATAGGCCGATGCCAGCCCAAGACCGGTTCCTCTCTCTTTCTCCCTGGTGGTAAAAAATGGGTCAAATACCCTTTCTATAGTGGCCGCATCCATGCCGATACCGGTATCCTTGATACTGACTTTAACATAACTGCCGGAGCCGGCACTATAGGGTCTTACAAAATTTTTATCAAGACGGACATTTTCGGTCTGAATAGACAATGTCCCCCCCAAGGGCATCGCCTGCCAGGCATTGACATAAATGTTCAACAGCACCTGATCAATCTGGCTCCGATCCACCGCCACCGTCCAAAGACCTTCGAAATAATTTCGGTCAATCGTTATTTCCTTTCTGGTGCGAGCAAACATCTGGCAGGATTTTTCCACCAGTTCGTTGAGATTCGTCGCTAAAACCTGGTATTTGCCCCCTCTCGCAAGTCCCAGCAATTGTCTGGTAAGCTCGGCCGCACTGCCAACATAATTTTCAATTTCCGTCAAATGTTCAAAATGGGGATGATCCGGGCGAATATCGGACACCATCAACGAGGTTCTTCCCTGAATACCCATTAAGAGGTTGTTAAAATCGTGTGCAATTCCCCCCGCCAGGGTGCCGATAGCCTCCATCTTCTGGGCTTGCTGGAGCTGAGCCTGAAGTTTTTCTTTTTCTTTGGCCGCCTGCTTCTTTTCGGTCATATCAATAATGCAGCCCTCGATATACCCCTGCTCAGGATATATAATCGCGCTGACAGCAATGTCAACGTATGAGCCGTCCAGGCGAATTGACAGGATTTCAAATCCATCGACTCTGCCGTTTTTTTTCAGTAAATGCAACAATTCCCGGCGACGCTCGGGTTGGGCATAATGTTCGGCGGTTTTGAAGTTTTTATAAAATTGACCCGGCGAATCATAGCCCATAATTTCAGCGAATGCCTGATTGGCTAACAGGATTTTCCCATCCTCAATGCGGGACCGGTAAAGACCGACCCTGGCCGTTTCAAAAAGGTTGCGATATTTTTCCTCACTTTGCTTTAACGCTCTTTCAACTTGCCGGCGCTGGGTGATAACTTCCGTAAACATGATGAGGCCGCCGATATTGCCGGTGGTATCCCGCCAGGGACACAGCTGTCTTCGGACCCAGTCCGTCGTGCCATCGGTTCTCGGAAAGGGTTCATCCTCATTTTTAATAAATTCTCCAGCCAAACACCTTTTGTGTTCACCCTTCCAGTGTTCCGGCAGATCCGGGAATAAATCGTAATGGCAGCGGCCGACCAGATTTTCATCTCCCAAACTATAATCTTCGGCCCACCGTCGGCTATATGCCAGATACCGCATTTTAGTATCACACATCGCTACCGCCGCCGGAGTATGCTCCATAAACATTTGTAAAAGCTCTGCCCGAGGCTTGAGCTCAACCTCGGGCTGTCCATCGGCACTGGTATTTGCGTCCATTGTTTTCATCCTTGTCAACAATTCCTCATCGTCCGGTTTCGGTGACTAAGTGTATAAATTATTAATCCTAATTTAATTTTAGATAAATTTCAATTACGGAATAAAAAATATTTTTTATAAGAACCGGACTGGAAAATTATCAGGATTAGTATTATAGAATCACCGTTTCATTAATCGACAATATCCGATATAGGCCCGGTTATTTATACAGATCCGAAGACTACCGGGCTGAGGGAGTTTGAATGCAAAGACAGGATTGCACTTTTATAGGACCTGAAGGAGAATTTCACTTCATCAACTGGGGTGGCGACGGCCCGTTGGCTCATTTTGCCCATGCCACCGGACTTTGTGCCGGAGTATACTCTCCCCTGGCGAATATCCTCCGGTCACAGCTAAATATTTTGGGCATGGACGATCGGGGTCATGGGCAAACCAACGTAGCGGCAAATCCTGATAGGCTCACCAGCTGGAATGTTTTCGCAGATGATTTGGAGTTATTCTTCGATCATTTTGAAAAACCGGTGATTGCCATGGGACATTCCCGGGGGGCGGCGGTCAGCCTGATGCTGGCCGTCAAGCATCCTGATTTGATTCGTGCCCTGGTGTTGATCGATCCTACAATTCTGCCCTTTTCCTGGATGTGGTGGTGGTATCTGGCTAAAAAATCCGGCCTGGCCAGATGGATACCCATCATCGCTACGGCCGCCAAACGAAAAAACGCCTGGCCGGATCATGAAACCGTCCTGAATTCTTACCGCAAGAAGGCGGTGTTTCGTAGTTGGCAAGATGGATTTCTGGAAGCTTATATTGCCGACGGTACAAAAATGACCCGGCCTGGTGAGGTAAAGCTATGCTGTGATCCGGCCTGGGAATCAAAATGCTTTGCTGTTTGCCCGCACGATATCTGGCGTCACATACCAAGACTAAAGCTGCCTGTTCTGGTCCTTTACGGCGCACACTCAGACACCTTCCTTGCACCAGCTGTTGAGCGCTTTAAATCAAAAGTTCCCCACGCTCGCTTCAAATGCTTTGAAAAAAGCGGTCATTTTGTTCCCATGGAACAGCCCGGCGCAATAGTGGATGCGATATTCGCTTTTCTCCGGGAGGAGGCCATTATTTGAAAAAATTCATATTCGGCCTTTCCGAAATTTCAGGAGACAGCTCAAAGAACCGCCTAATTATGGTCTCTATTTCCTTTAATTCAGCCGCATTTATTATTCGCGTATACAGGGCATGTCCGAACCGAAAGTTAGCGCAGAAATAAAAAGAAAAACGCTTAAAGCGTTTGATGGCCCGGATGGGGTCAAAGTGTATTTCAAGAAGCTTGATCAGCTGAATTGCTGCATCCAGAAATAATTTGCGGCTTGTCTGCAAATCATCTAAAAACTCGGCAAAGATCCACGGCCGGGCAATAGCCATACGACCGAGAGCGACCCCATCGCAACCGGTTTCTTGTATCATCCTCAGACAATCGTTGCGGTCAAATACGTCACCGTTGCCGAATACCGGAATGCGAACGGCCTGTTTCACCAGTCCGATGTATTCCCATTTGGCAGGACGGGACCGTCGATCCGGAGCAACCCTTGGATGAAAAATGAGAGCATCGGCACCGGCATCTTCAAATCTTTTGGCAAACTGTACCGCCAGATGGGAATCATCTTTCCAGCCGGTGCGAAATTTGACAGTTAACGGACAGCTTATTGCCTCCCGAACCGAAGCCACAATCTTTGCAGCAAGATCCGGGGTTTTCAAAAGCGCCGCCCCGCAATTGCGGCGGCAAATGGTTGTATTTGAACAGCCCAGGTTTATATCTACTCCAAATAAACCTTCATTTTCTATCCGGCGGGCAGCCTCGGCCATGATGCGGGGTTCATCACCGAAAATTTGACAAATCAGACGCGAACGTTCCTCATCGCGCCACCTGAAGTAGGGCGAAACAAATCGGTTTTCGCTAGGGATGGCCCTTGCGCTGCACATCTCGGAAAACAGTAGACCATACCCGCCATAGCGTGAAACCAGCTCACGAAAGGCGATATGGCCGAGAAAACTCAGCGGGGCCAGGACGAGCCTCTTATCTATGGATTTGTCCCCGATTTTAAGTGGTTGACTGAGGTATTCGGCAAGGTTATAGATCATGGTGAGAACTTAGCAGATTTGACCTATGATTAAAAGATCAAGTCTGCCAGGGAAGACCCATATTATCCGTAACGGGTTCAAAGGTTCTGGGTCCAACGGATTGACCATTTTCTATTTACAAATGACTCTTTCAGGAGCCAGAGCGTAGCGATTCCATCATTCGATGTTCTGCGGTTCGCTGTTTCATTAACCTTTGAACCTCTGAACCTTTGAACCCTGAACCTATGACCAAACTCAATAAAGGCATTGGCGTTGTCGGCTCAACGACGATCGATACAATCGTCAGTCAACATCAAAGTGTTACCAAGATAGGCGGCGTCACCGCCTATGCCGGAATTACATACAGCCGGCATGGACTCGATACGTTTGTTGTCTCAAATATCGCTAATAATGACCGGACAATCATTGACAGGTTGAAACAGGAAAATATCATCGTATTAAACGGCAAAACCAACCGGACCACTCACTTTGTCAACGATATCAAGAAAGATTCTCGCAGGCAGGAGCTTTTCAATCGAGCACGATCGATTCAACTCCGCCAGTTGTCAGCCGTAATAAAGCGCGTGGGTGGATTGCACCTCGGTCCCCTGCATCCCGATGACATAGAATCAGAAGCTCTGACAGCGCTGCACAACACAGATCTAAAGATATTTCTGGATATTCAGGGATATACCCGAAAAGTTGTGACCAAAAGAGTATCGGCGGCTGTATCAAGACACCTGCCGGCAGCCTTAAGCGCAGCTCACATCATCAAAGCGAACGGAACCGAGCTCAAATACATCCTTGAACACTACCAAAAAGGTTTGACGGAGCTCATGAAAACCTTTGAGATAGAAGAATCTGTGATCACCTTGGGTCAAGAAGGCGGTTGGGTGGAAACACTAAGCGGTGATAAATTTCACTATAAGGCAGACAAAATAGAATCCGTAACTGATCCAACCGGGGCCGGTGACGTATTTTTTGCAGCTTACATCATAAGTCGATTTGCAAACAACAGAGATATTCCGGATGCCTGTCGCTACGCTGCCAGCACCGCAGCCCGCCAGGTGGAAGGAACACATATATCCATCGACAGGCTGGGTTTGCCATAGCCGGTGATCCGGCGCGAAAGCAGTAAAGAATCCGGTCCCAAAAGACCAGGCTTTTTATGCTATAATAGAACTTAGTTCGCTTCGCTCACAATTGGAATGTTGGAACAATGGAATCTCCAAAAAACCTCTATATTCTTCACGCCGAAGGCGTGATAGAAATTCCGAGACGTTTAATACCGGCAGGCTTTATTTCTCTGGCCGGAATGTGCTAATATGGTCCCGACCAACTTGATTTATACATCGTGCAGCGGGAATGGTGACACCCGCGATACCGGAGTACACCGGCAAAGGCGATCAAATGGCTTATTCGAGTCGACGGCTGCTTCCCCAGAGCCTGCAAGACAAATTTATAAAACTGCTGTCCCCACTGGTAAAGCTTTTTTCTAAATGGGGGCTGAATCCAAATTCTTTTACCGTTGCAGGAGTGATTATAACATCTATCGGGGCCGCGGCCTTTTTATTGGGATTTATCCGCCTGGCAGGTATATTTATTTTACTCGGTGGTCTCTGTGACACAATCGACGGTTTATTGGCCCGCACCACCGGAAAAGCGTCGCGGTTTGGCGCCCTGCTTGATTCCACCGTTGACCGTTATTCCGAATTTATTATGTTTTTTGGCATCGCTGCTTATTTTTTCTATATCGATGACTACGGTACGGCGGCGGGAACTTTTCTGGCGCTATGCGGTTCATTTATGGTCAGTTATTCTCGTGCCCGCGCCGAGAGCCTTGGATTGGAGGCCAAGATAGGCATCATGCAACGCCCCGAACGCATTGTGCTGATCGGGCTTGGCGCTGTCATTCACATGAATGCTTTTAAATTCGCTATCTGGCTGGTAGCTTTTTTTGCCAATTTTACCGCCCTGCAGAGAATCCGCTTTGCTTACAAACAGGATTCAACCGAACTTAAAAAAGAAGTAATCATCAAAACCTAACCCGGACAAGCCGGAAAATGCCTAAATTGCCTAAAATGCCTAAAGCCGTTCGGCCAAGAGGCTCTCGACAGGTAAATGTATTCTATCTATTTTATGAAAATAGAAACTCACGCTAAGTTGTCATTTCATTGATCTGATCTCTGGCCTCCCATACTGCCAGCGTCAACGACTTATACAAAAGACGGAGCGAAGCGACACCATAATTTTAGGCATTTTAGGCACTTTAGTGCATTTTAGGCATTTTTACGAAAACCTGAAGATTACATAAGGGACCACCCATGTCTAAAACCAAACAAACTAAAAGCACCGACTATGATGTCATTATCGTCGGTGGCGGTCCGGCCGGCTTGTTTGCGGCCTATTATTTGAGTGAGCATTCTAATTGCCGGATTCTGCTCATTGAGAAAGGCAAAGCTTCCCGGAAGCGTAATTGTCCGATCAATACCTATCAGGAATGTATCAAGTGCAAACCCTGTAATATTCTCAGTGGTATCGGCGGAGCCGGGCTGTTCTCCGACGGTAAATTGAACTACATTTACAAGTTGGGAAAAACGGATTTGTCCCAGTTTATGCCCATCCCCCGGGCCGAAGAACTAATCAATGAAACCGAACAGTTATTTAACGGCTTCGGAATGGACGGGCCTGTTTACCCCACCGATATGGAAGCAGCCAGAGAAATTCGTAAAGTAGCCAAACGGCACGGGATTGATCTGCTGATCATAAAACAGAAACATATAGGCAGCGATCGCCTTCCCGACCACATAGCGGCTATGGCTGATCATATTAAATCCAAAGGGGTGGTCATGCATACCTCGGAGGAGGTCAAAGAAATCATGGTTGACAATAACCACGTTACCGGCGTGGTAACCATGAGAAAAAGGTATCAGGCCGACAATGTCATCCTGGCCCCCGGTCGAGTCGGCGCTGATTGGGTTGGAGGACTGGCCCGGCAGCATGGCATTGGACTTAAACAGCGGGGTATAGAAGTTGGCATTCGCGTCGAAGTTCACAACGATATTATGCAGGATCTGTGTGATATCATTTATGACCCCACATTTTTTATTCAGACCGCTAAATATGACGATCAGACGCGAACCTTCTGCACCAATAAAGGAGGATTTGTAGCACTGGAAAATTACAAGGATTTTGTTTGTGTCAACGGCCATGCCTATCAGGACAAAAAATCACAAAATACCAACTTCGCATTCCTTTCCAAAGTGGTGCTTACCGAGCCGGTGACGAATAATCAAGCGTATGGTGAATCCATTGGAAGCCTGGCGACGCTGATCGGCGGCGGCAAGCCTATTTTGCAACGTTTTGGTGACCTCAAGCGCGGCCGACGCAGCACCTGGCACCGAGTAAACAAAGGCTACATTGTTCCAACGATGACCGATGTTGTCTGCGGCGACATTGCCATGGCATTGCCCGAAAGAATCCTGACCAATATCATTGAAGGGCTGGAAAAGCTAAACTACGTGGTGCCGGGAGTCGCCAATGATGAAACCCTGCTCTACGCGCCGGAAATCAAATTCTTCGCCACCCAGGTGGAAACGTCAAGTGACCTTGAGACCAGAATAAAAGGTATGTACGTGGCCGGCGACGGACCCGGTGTCGCCGGCAACATTGTTTCAGCCAGTGCCACCGGTTTGATACCGGCAAAAGCCATTATTGCCAGGATTTGTGTAAATGGTCAGCCAACCTCAAATTTTGTTCAGAACTGATATCACAACATCAAATAGAGATGAGGAAATAGTGACTTGTTGGAGCTGTGCGACTTGGCCTTAATTTGGTGACTACCCCGTCCTGGCCCGCCAGCGCCTCGAATGGCGGGCCAGCGAGGGCTTCGGAGCGATCAGCCGCCGTTCACGCCCTTGGCGATACGGTCGCCGATCTCCTTGTCGATGTTACGCCAGTATTCGAACGCACGCTGCAGCACGGGCTCGGACACGCCATTCTTGAGGTGTCCGATGACATTGGACACCAGCCGGTCGCGCTGCTCATCGTCCATGATCTCGCGCACCAAGGTGCCAGCCTGGCCGTAGTCGTCGTCGTCCTCGCGCAGGGTGTAGGCGGCGCGGATGAACTCGCCGCTGGCCTTCCAGATCTCTACCTCGGGGTAGCGCTTACCGTCAGCCTGCGGGCCGCCCTTCGAGTTCGGTGCGTACACGGGGTCGGACACGTTCTGGACACGCATCGCCCCGTCCTTGCTGTAGCTGTGCACCGGTGCCTTTGGCCGGTTGACCGGGATCTGCTTGTAGTTGACCCCCAGGCGGGCACGGTGGGCGTCGGCGTAGGAGAAGAGGCGGGCGAGCAACATCTTGTCCGGGCTGACACCGATCCCCGGCACGAGGTTGTTCGGTTCGAACGCCGCCTGCTCGATCTCGGTGTGGAAGTCAGTCGGATTTCGGTCCAGCGTCAGCCGGCCGACCTCGTGCAGCGGGTAGTCACCGTGCGGCCACACCTTGGTCAGGTCGAAGGGGTTGAACCGGTAGGTTTCGGCGTCCTCGAAGGGCATGATCTGCATTTTCAGCGTCCAGCTGGGGTGATCCCCCCGCTTGATCGCCTCGAACAGGTCGCGCCGGTGGTAGTCGGCGTCAACGCCGGCCAGCCGGTTGGCCTCCTCCTGGGTGAGGAAATCGATGCTCTGATCGGTCTTGAAGTGGTACTTCACCCAGAAGCGCTCGCCGTCCGCGTTGACCCACATGTAGGTGTGGCTCGAGTATCCGTTCATGTGCCGCCAGGTTTTCGGGATCCCGCGGTCACCCATCAGCCACGTGACCTGGTGGGCCGACTCGGGCGACAGGGTCCAGAAGTCCCACTGCATGTCGTGGTCGCGCAGGCCGTTGTCCGCACGACGCTTCTGGGATCGGATGAAGTGCTGGAACTTCATGGGGTCACGTAGGAAGAACACCGGAGTGTTGTTGCCCACCATGTCGTAGTTGCCCTCGCTGGTGTAGAACTTCAGCGCAAAGCCCCGCGGGTCACGCCAGGTGTCCGGGCTGCCGCGCTCGCCGGCCACCGTGGAGAACCGGATCAAGGTGTCCGTCTTCGTGCCCGGCTGGAACACCGCTGCCTTGGTGTAGGCGCTGACATCGTTTGTCACCTCGAAGTGTCCGAAGGCTCCGGAACCCTTCGCGTGGGGCTGGCGCTCCGGAATTCGCTCCCGGTTGAAGTTGGCCATCTGCTCGATGAGGTAGTGGTCCTGCAGCAGGATGGGACCATCGGGCCCCACGGTGAGCGAGAACTCATCGCTGGCTACGGGGATGCCGGCATCATTTGTTGTGGGTTTGCGGTCGTCGTTTTTCATGGGAATACCTCCTTTTTTTGGCCTTGGTCGGTCTTTATTCTCTTTTGCAGTCACCGCAAATACCAAAAAAATCCAGGCGATGACTCAGTATATCAAATCCGGTTTCATCGACCACCTCCGATGTTATATCCTTCAGGGATCTCAGATCCGGATCGATAATCTTTTTGCACCGGACACAGATGACATGAGGATGGGGAAAGGGCTTGTTGCCGTCGTACCGGTTGCTCCCGTCGGGAAAGGCTATTTCCAGCACCTCGTTGATCTGTTTAAGAAGGTTGACAGTCTTGTAGATCGTGGCGATGCTGGTAGTTGGGAACTGAGCTCTGACAGTTTCATAAATTCGTTCAACGGTAGGATGCCCCTCGCTAACCGCCAGCACCTTTAATACAGCCAGTCTTTGGGGTGTAATACGGAAATCGTGTTCCTTCAGCTTTGAAAGCATCTGATTTAATCGTTGTTCTGTGTTAACCGAATCGGACCGTTTTTTCATTGCTCAATGCCCAAAAATACATTTTATCTAAGAATAATAAGAAAAGTCAATATTAAGCACAGTTTTAGTGCTCGGCGCCCCAACGTAATCAACGAGCCAACGAAGTGCAGTGAACTTTCCCGGACGTATCGGACGTGTGTACCATGCGCTTGAAATTGCCATAAACTGTAAGGTTAAACGGTCTTTGGGCAGCCGCGTTGAGTGCGAATAAGAGGTACAGTGCGAGAGTGATTAAAAACGTTTTGCAGATCATCATTTCCTCACCTCATGGGGTTTTGTGAAGGTTTGGGTAACCGTTCACAGGTTCAGGGTTCGCCGTTCAGCGCCGCCGCTGGCCTGAAAAGCGGGCAGTCTAATCTAAAAAGAAACTTTAGCCTGGCTAGTTTCATATAAGGGGCTAATTAAAAAATGAACATCGAACGTTCAATCTGTTCACTGTTCCGACCAGGCGGAGTCTCATACAAGGGTTATCTTTCTTCGTTGACCCTGCTCGTAGGCGGACTCATACTTTTTTAGCCTCCCGCCTTACATTACAGTTGCCTTAGAATATCCGCCGGCTTCATTTTCGCAATTCGCCGGCCAAGCGTATATCCGCATATGCAACCGATGATCACCGACAAGCCCATGGCGGTCACCGCAAGTGAAAAAGACATGGAAACCGGAAGCCTCACCACCTGGCTGGCCGCCTGGGCTTGCTTTGCCATGGCCGGGACAGGGTTAAGCGCCCACGGGACCGGTATGGAAATGGAAAGAAATCCCAGAAAAAACGAGATCAAATAACCCATCAAAATCCCCAATATCCCACCGATTACCGTTTGAATAAATGCCTCGACCGTCAACTGCTTTTGAATCTCCTGCTGGGTCCAACCAACGGCTTTCAAAGTGCCGATTTCACGGGAGCGCTCCACCAGATTGGCAATCATGGTCTTCATGATCAGCAGTACTGCTCCCAGCAGCCCCACCATGGAAGCAATCAACGAAAATTTTTCTGAAATCATGGAAACCCCGCCCATGAGCTCCAAAAACGAATCGGAACTGCTGATTGACGCCCCTTTGATTAGCGCTGCCAGCTGCGATTTTACCTGGATCAGCATCGAGGGGTCGTTCAACCCCAGGTAGATCAGATTCACTGCGTCCGGTTTTTCTTTAAGCAGTATCCGCGCACTATCTATGGGCATGTAAATGTTGGCTGCTGCAACCTGGGCACCCTCTCTGATTTCAATAATACCTGCGATAGTGAAAGCATGCCCGCCAATCTGAAACGTATCTCCCGTCCCGGCCTTCTGAAACTTGGCAAAATGCTTTTCTAAAGCGATTTCGCCCGGCTTTTCTGGAAAACGCCCCTGTTTAATCCAATCTCGCACCTTCACGGCACCCAGAGCAGACTGCCCGTCATCGACACCCATAATGGTTCTGAAGCCTTTTTCTGCAAATTCCCACAGTAAAAGAGCATGGGCGGTGGTATCAATCCCATCAATCCGTTTCAGCGCTGCCAGGTCCTGGGCGTCAAAGAGTTGGTTTGAAAAAGGAAGCCGTATGCCGCGCATGGATTTTATGCGCTTGTTCGGCTGGGCCTGCTGTTTTTGCGCCCGCTGAACGATCAGATCCGCCCCGATATCCTTAAATGGTCGGCTGGCCGCACTTTTGTAAGCAGCCGAAACGGCACTAATGGAAACAAACAGGGCAATCCCCACCGCTATACCGAAAACATTCACCAGGGTCCTGTTGGAGCGAAACCGGAGTTCCTTCAAAACATATGGGTAGTACATGGTATTAATTCGGGTCTATTACCTATAAAAAGGTCATTTTAAGTTATCAAAAGTTATTGAAAGTCTCGGCCCTGGAGTACTGGAGTGATGGAGTATTGGAGTGTTGAAAAAAAGACATCAATCCTTAAACCAGTACTCCAACACTCCAATACTCCGAAATTAATTGGGGTTGAAAGCTTCCACGATGGACTACCTTCTTTTGGGCCATAGATCCGTATTATTCACTTTCCCCCAGTGATCTGATCAAGTACGCCTGCCAGATCTTCCAACTTCCATTTCCCTTGAAAAAACGATGGGCCGGACCCGGTGGGGAATCCTTGAAATTTTATTTTGCGGCCGTTGTTCATCAGTTCAAACCGGCCGTCAACCCAAATGACAAGCGGTATATGATGACTTATCCCCATTTTGGATTTGAAGCGCTGTCCTGCATCACTTTCAAAATCGTACCAGGAGACCATTATTTTATCGCCGTATTCCGGAAAAAGCGCCCGAAGCTCTCTTAGAGTCGGCTGCATCGGGCCGTGATTCAAGTAAAGGACATCGATTTGAACCGGATTTTCGGAAAAGGACGTTGTTGGTGCAATGAATAAAACAACGCCTATGATAAAAAGGGAAACCAACTTTTTCATGATACAACCTCCCCGTCCTGCATGCGAACAATCCGATCCGATGATCCGGCCAGGTCCGGATCGTGGGTGACCATCACAAGAGATAATCCGTTGTCCGCATGCAAAGACTTTAAAGTGTCCATAATCGCCTCGCTGGTAGCGGAATCCAGGTTCCCGGTAGGCTCATCAGCAAAAACGACTTTGGGCTTGTTGATCAGCGCCCGGGCAATGGCCACCCGCTGTTTTTCTCCCCCTGAAAGGGTTGCGGGCCGGTGATCGGCGCGATGTTCCATCTCCATTTGCCGGAGCAGTTCCAATGCCCTTTCACGGCGTTTTTCGGCGGACATTTTCACCGGGAAAAGCGGTAGCGCCACGTTCTCCCAGGCGGATAGGGTTGGAATCAGATGAAATGACTGGAAAATAAAGCCCACCGTATTGCGACGAATCAACGCCAGTTCATTTTCAGATGAATCTGTAATCTCCGTGCCATTGAGGATGATCCGGCCGGAGGAAGGGCGTTCCAGCCCGGACAGAAGAGACAAAAGGGTTGTCTTGCCGCTGCCGGATTTTCCTACAATCGAAATAAATTCACCTATTTTGACACTGAGGTTGACACCTTTGACCACCTGCAGAGTGTCGAATGTTTTATTCAAATCCGTTGCTGAAATGATATTGTGATTATTCATATCGCAATACCTCCGAAGGTTTTATACGTGCAATGTGACGGCTCAGAAACCCGCCGCTAACGGCACCGATCAGGGAGGATAATAGGATGGCAAAAGCAGCCAACTTCCATGATACGTGAACCGGCAATCGAAGCGTTTTAAAAATCGGGTCCCCGCCTCCGGGAAGAAAATGAGGGGTGGGGCTCATTTCCCAGGGGATGGGAATGCTGACCTGCATGAGCCCCAGTACCGAGGCAGCTAAAATCGCAAATATAAGGCCCAGGATGCCGCCGATAAAGCATTGAAGGATCGACTCACCCACAAGCTGGCTGACCACATTGCCGTTGGACCACCCCACTGCCTTGAGGATGCCGATCTCCCCGGTCCGCTCCGTCAGGTTGGCCGCCATGGTCTTTAAGACGATTAAAAGAGTCACGACGACGGCAATCAGTGACGTGACTATAGAAAATTTATCTGACAGCGCAAAAAGGCTCCCCAAGCTTTTCAAAAAGGACGCCGGCGTGGCCACACTGATTTTGTCCCCTGCTATATCTTTGATTGAACGGGTCAGGGGCTCAATTTGTCCGGGCTCTGCTTTAATAAAAAGAATGTTCGCATCCTGCGGTTCGAATGGCGAGACGGTTTGCACCTGTTTGGACGCGACAGCCATTTTCCGGGCTTCCTCAAATGCCTAAAGTTATGGCCTCGCTTCGCTCCATCGATTTTAATAATTAAAATGCTAGTCCGCCTCCGGATGAGGCATTTAATCGACCGATAACGCAGCCTGGGAGCCAAAGACGCCGTTTATGGACGGACACTCACTAACATACCGTGTTCCCGGGTCATACTCCTGCGCAGCAGGTCGAAGAATCGTTCCCGCTGATTTCCAGACGCTGAAAAATACCTCCTGGGTCAGATCTTCAGCCTCAGTAGGATCTCCCATGAAGCGAAAAATAAAATTAAGAACCGGCCGTTGATGGCGGTATACCAAAGTTTCAAAAGCATGCTTGTCCCCGGTTGTGACCCTGCACATAAGATCTTCATTTGTTTTTTTTTCATTTTGTGGATCATCCATTAATGGCAATGTCTCAAGGGGGGGGCACATATCCGGAAGGATAATTTATAGAGCAAACAAAGTAATTGCTTGACAAGGCGTACCATCTTTGGTACATTCTTGATATGACGAAGGTCCCCAAAATAATTTCCGTGTTTTTCTTTCTAAGCGACACCGGGAAAATGCCTGTGCGGGAAATGGCTTTTGGGCGTATCGGCGGCGGAGAAAAAAATTATTGGTGAGGACATCAAGACCGTTGAACTCGGCTGGCCGGTCGGGATGCCAGTGGCAAGGCCTCTTGGTGACAAACTATTCGAAGTTCAATAGTTTTAAAAAATGGTGATCAAGCGCGGATTATCTTTACAATATACAAAAGCTTGATGATCCTTTTGCATGGCTTTATTAAAAAATCTAAAAAGACGCCAAAGCGCGATTTAGAATTGGCAAAAAACCGCATGAGAAAATTTTTACAAGACTCCAAGGCCAAAACATAGATACTATCAGGAGATAAGAACAATGAAACACAAAAACGTCGGCGCAAGTTTTGATAGCTTTCTGGATGACGAGGGTATCCGGGAGCAGGTTGAGGATATTGCGATCAAAAGAGTTATTGCATTTCAGATACAAGCTGAAATGGAGAAAAAACACCTCACCAAAACAGAACTTGCTAAAAAAATGCATACCAGCCGATCCTCGCTAAATCGGCTGCTTGATCCTGAAGACGAGGCTATCACATTTAAGACCCTCAAAAAAGCGGCTGATGTGCTCGAAAAGAAGTTAGTGATTCAATTAGCTTGAATATAGGAATACTGCACCCTTAGTTTAACCGGAATCGTGCGAAATATCGCAATTGCGAGGATCGATATATGCTTCGCGATACTCGATACTCGATGACTATCAGAGGGTTCTGTTACTCATTATCGAGTATCGAGAATCGCGCAGTTCGTACCTGAGAAAAACGCTTCATCGCCTGAATTATCAAGGCCTGTCAGCCAGGGAATACGGAGCGCCTTACACCACTTTCACAAATGGCCCCTGCCCTTGGACGACTTCTCCCCACATGTGCGGCGGTATCTACTCCCGCTTTCTTCAAAGCTGTCAGCAAATCATCGCTTTGAGCAGCCGGCACTGAAATTAAGAGCCCTCCCGATGTCTGGGGATCAAAAAGAAGTTCTTCTTCCTCAGTAGAAAGTTTTTTAGTAGTCCCCCAGAAACCGTCAGCCAACTTACGGTTGGGTGGGTTGCTGCCGGTAGTTTCCCCCTTCAGATACATTTGCAGTGCATGGGGGTAAAATAAAAGCCGGTCAAAATTCAGATCAATTTGTAGGCCGCTGCCTTTGGCCATCTCGAGGCTGTGCCCCACGATACCGAATCCGGTAATATCCGTACAGGCATGAACTTCAAAATTTAAGGCCGCCTCCATTGCCTTGCTGTTCAGGGCGGCTACCTGGGGCAAAATGACTTCCAGCTCAGAGTACGGAAGTTTTCCGGAGCGTCCGGCATTAAATAGGACGCCCGTACCCAGAGGTTTGGTCAGGATAAGCGCATCCCCTGCCCGGCATCCCTTATTGGTGAGCACCCGGTCGGGATGGACCCTGCCTGTAACCGCCAACCCGTATTTGGGCTCGTTATCATCCACCGAGTGACCGCCCGCAATGGATGCGCCGGCTTCCTTGACTTTGTCACTTCCGCCCCTCAAAATGTCCTTCAGCATTCCCATGTCAAGTTTCTTCGAGGGAAACATGACAAGGTTCAAGGCGGTCAGCGGCCTGCCTCCCATGGCATAGACATCGGATAGGGAATTGGCAGCGGCAATCTGCCCAAACCAATAGGGATCGTCCACCGGTGGGGTGATGTAGTCCACCGTGCTGATCAAGGCAATGTCAGGCGCCACACGGTAAACGGCGGCATCGTCGCTGGTCTCAAAGCCGACCAGCAAATTTTTATCTTCTGATACTTCCAAGCCCTTTAACGCTTCCGACAGATCCGCCGGACCGATTTTGGCCGCTCACCCGCAGGTTCGGGACAAACCCATCAAGGTCTTCTTCTTCATTAAAAGCATGTTCCGCTCCTTCAATTCACGATCAGTCGACTTAACCCTAACGTTGCAAAATCCGGAGGGCTTCAGAGCCAAGGCGTCAAGGGTGAAGCTGTAGTCATTTACCGCAATCCCTTGACAACACAGGATCTGAAGTCCTCCGGCTTTCCCGAAGGGTAAACAACATGGCAAAATCGACCCCATCCTTCTTGTCCCGTCGTAGCTCGAAGAGCGAAGTCGGATGAATTCACCAAGGGGGACATCCAAAATTTGGTGCTTTCACTATGATATCGTGTATAATAACAGACCATTAGCTATTCTTTGCCATGTTGTTTATGCAACATTGGGGTTAACCCTTTCCCGTGCTGTGCATCCGGCAACAGTAAAAGAATCTAGAGAATAAAGCGCATAATGTCAATATATACATTTTAAAAATCTGGACAACAGGACGAATGCAGGTGCCTGTTGACCGGTACCCAAAATCAATTTTTCTCGAATCTGAGGTCTGATCATATTTAATTGTTGCAACATAATAATTCTGTATTATCATAAAAGGTTATACCCTAAATGATCGTAACCAAAATTAAAAACACAGATCAAACTGACAGCGATACTTTAAGTATGAAAACCAAATACCGCCTTACCAAGACGTTCCTTTTCTCAATGGTGATCCTGACCTTTATTTCTGTCGGCCTCGTTGGCTATTTCTGGATAACCAATGAATACGAGCGGTTTAAAAACGAACAGATTACACTCAAAGAACAATATTTCGCGGCTCAAAAAAACCTGATCAAAAATGAAACTGATCAGGTGCTCGACTATATCGAATTCAAGATATCCCAGGCAGAAACAAGATTGAAACAAATAATCAGGAATCGGACCAATGAAGCTTATGATATCGCTATAAATTTGTACCACCAACACAAGGCGACCCGGAATCCGGATGAACTTAAAAAAATTATTAAGGATGCTTTACGTCCCATTCGCTATAACAACCAGCGCGGTTATTATTTTGTTACCCGGCTGGACGGTGTTGAAATTCTGTTTGCCGACCGACCTGAAATGGAAGGTCTGAATTTAATCGATATACAGGATACCCAGGGTAAATTTGTTATCCGGGATATGATCGCCATCATCAGGGAATCCGGTGAAGGGTATTATCGCTATACCTGGACCAAGCCCAATAAGTCCGGTAAAGGCTTTCCCAAAATAGCATTTATCAAACATTTTGAACCCTTTGACTGGTTGATCGGAACGGGCGAATATCTGGATGATGTCGTTAACGATATCCAGCAGGAAGTTCTGGCCCGTATCGAGAATATTACCTTTGGCGATGATGGCTATATCTTTGCAGTTCAGTGGGACGGGTTAAGTCTGGTAACCCCTCAAAAGGGCAAAAACGTGATCGACCTCACCGATGCGAATGGGGTTAAGATTATCCAGGAACTGATCAAGGCCTCTAAATCAGGAGGCGGATATGTCAGTTATGTGATGCCGAAATTTGACAAAGATACCACTTACAATAAACTGAGTTATACCAAAGCTGTTTCGGATTGGGAGTGGTTAATAGGTGCCGGCGTCAATGTGGATAAAATAGAAACCGTCATTCACCAGAGAAGAGCTGCATTACAAAAAAGGGTAACAAATCATTTTCTTAAAATTGTCTCCATCCTGGCAGCCATCCTTTTATTTATCCTATTGGCCGCCAAATTTGTTTCCAACCGGACCCGGAAGAGTTTCGATCTTTTTGCAGAGTTTTTCTCAAAAGCGGCCACCGAATCAGCCAAGATCGAATCCGGAAAATTGCCGTTCGTGGAATTCGAATCACTGGCACGGGCGGCTAATCGAATGGTCCAGGAAAGAAACAAAGCAGAAGCCGCTCTGCGGGAAAGCGAGAAAAATTACCGTGAACTCGTCCAGAGTGCCAACAGTATCATTATGCGCATGGATACTGAAGGAAAGATCACTTTTTTCAATACCTACGCCCAGAATTTTTTTGGCTACCGCGAAGAAGAAATAATCGGAAGAAATGTAATTGGTACGATCGTTCCTGAACGCAATACCGCCGGTTTGATCTCGCCGTAATGATCAAAGACATCGGCGCCCATCCTGAACGCTATGTTTCCAACGAAAACGAAAACATCCGGCGCAACGGAGAACGGGTCCAGGTCACCTGGATGAACAAGGCCATTTATGATGAAGCCGGCAATGTCAGCGAAATCCTTTGTGTCGGTATCGATGTAACGGAAAAATGGCAGCTGGAAAAACGGCTGGCCCAGGCTCAAAAAATGGAGTCCATCGGACATTGGCCGGCGGCATCGCTCACGATTTTAACAATATCCTATCCGCTGTCATCGGATATACGGAGCTATCGTTAATCGACATTCCCAAAGGCTCGGCGCTGCAAAACAACCTTCAACAGGTATTGAAGGCCGGGGGCCGGGCCAAAGATCTGGTGCGCCAAATTCTAACTTTCAGCCGCCAGCGCGAAAACGAGTTGGTCCCGGTTAAAGTCAGCCTGATCGTCAACGAAGCGCTCAAACTGCTCAGAGCCTCCCTGCCGACAACCATTAAAATGCGTCATCACATAAAGTCCTATCTGGCGGTTCTGACAGACCCCACCAATATTCATCAAGTATTAATGAATCTGTGCACCAATGCAAGTTTTGCCATGCAGGAGGAAGGCGGCGTCCTGGAAGTCAGTCTCAGCGACGTGGATCTGGACGCAGATTTTGCCAAACAGCATCCCGATGTGAAACCCGGAAAATTTATCAGACTCATCGTTAGTGATACCGGTTACGGTATGTCCCCGGAGGTCTCAGAGCGCATATTTGATCCCTTTTTCACAACCAAAAAAATGGGCCAGGGTACCGGAATGGGACTCTCCGTCGTACACGGCATTGTTAAAAGTCACGGCGGAACGATCATCGTAGAAAGCAGTCCGGGAAAAGGATCAGCATTTAGTGTTTTCTTGCCTGCCATTGAATCTGAGGTAACA
>PVMK01120620.1_pt1 | contig 22725 bp, 25 predicted proteins | sample 1853481 | NCBI WGS metagenome assembly PVMK01 (sample SAMN08533507, study PRJNA380276) | Marine sediment metagenome, whole genome shotgun sequencing project. | reverse complement strand
GAATGAACGAGTATGTCGACTATCTCATCGAAAATGCGGAGCCGGCGGAGCTGGATATGTTGGTCTCTCTGTTCGACGCTTGTCGGGTGTTCTACGAGCAGCCGTCCGACCCGTCGAGCGCCCGGAATTACCTGCAAGAGAGATTGAACAATCGGGAATCGGTCGTGTTTCTGGCCCGACACAAGGATAAGGGACTGGGTTTTACCCAACTCTACCCTTCCTTTACTTCGATCCGCATGCGAAGGCTGTGGATTCTTTATGATCTTTACGTCATTCCAGAAGCCCGGCGCCAGGGTATCGGCCGGGCTTTGCTGGAAAAGGCTCGCCACTTTGCTGCGGAAAGTGGCGCCCATCGCCTGGAACTCTCGACAGCTAAAGATAACCTTTCAGCACAGGCATTATACGAATCTCTGGGGTATATGCGGGATGAAGATTTTTATTTCTATGAATTGCTGCTTTAATGCGGCCGGTTGCCTAGCGCCTGTTAGACGCTAAATATAGCCTAATTTACGGGCCTCGGCCGTGAGCTCATCACGAAACTTGGGATGGGCGATGTTGATTAGCTCCTGGGCCCGCCGGCGCACAGTCTGGCCATATAAGGAAGCGACGCCATACTCAGTGACGATATAGTGGACGTCATTGCGGGTGGTTACCACTCCGGCGCCGGTATTAAGCATGGGCACGATGCGGCTGAGGGAGTCATTCTTGGCCGTTGAGAGAAAAGCAACAAGGGGCAGGCCGCCTTTGGAACGGGCGGCTCCACGAATGAAGTCCAGTTGGCCGCCGACGCCGCTATAGATGTGGGGGCCGATTGAATCGGCGCATACCTGTCCGGTCAGGTCAACTTGTAGGGCTGAGTTGATCGCTACCATCTGTTCATTTTTAGCGATGTTGAAGGGATCATTCACATAGTCAGCGGGGTGAAGCTCAATTATGGGGTTGTTGTGGGCAAAATCGTACAGGCGTTGGGTGCCAAACAAAAAGCCGGAGATAATTTTTCCTGGGTGGAACGATTTACGGGCGCAAGTAATAACGCCGGCCTCGACCATATCGATGACCCCATCGGAAAAGAGTTCGGTATGAACACCCAGGTCTTTATGATTTCCCAAATTTTGTAGCACCGCGTCGGGAATGCTGCCGATGCCCATCTGCAGCGTCGCTCCGTCAGGAATCATTTCAGCGATGTGTTGGCCAACCTGTAAATGTCGTTCGGAGCTACCCCCTTGAGGCGCCTCGGGCAAAGCGTAATCGACTTCCACAATGTGATGGAGCCGGCTGACATGGATGAAACAATCGCCCAAGGTACGGGGCATCTGCCGGTTCACTTCGGCGATAATTATCCGCGCTGACTCAGCCGCCGGCTTCGTTGTACCCACTTCAACGCCGAAGCTGCAGAAGCCATGTTCGTCGGGGGGCGAGAGGGAGATAAGGACGACGTCCAGGGGCAGGAGACCATTACGAAATAGGCCTGGTATCTCTGAAAGGAAGATGGGGGTGAAATCGGCCCGCCCTTCGTGAACGGCCGTGCGGACGTTGTGGCCGATAAATAGGGCATTGACTCGAAAAGATTCTTGATATTGAGGTTCGGCGTAGGGCGCCTCGGCAAAGGTCAAGATATGGGTGAGCTCAACATTGGTGAGATGTTCAGCCCGTCTTGTCAGACCCTGGATCAGCTCTTGGGGCACACCTGCGCCGCCGGCCAAATAGACGCGATTGCCACTCTGAATATTAGCCAGGGCTGTATCCACGTCTGTTATCTTACGGCGATATATTGTCTCCCAATTCATGTCCGGCTTCCGTTTGTCAGGCGTTCGAACATGTCTGTATCCGGCTCACGGCCCAAGGCCGCAGCGATGGCCGGATGGGCCAGATCGCCTTGGTAAAGATTGACGCCCTGCAGCAGTGTGGGCGTTCGCTTTAGGGCGCCGAGAACCCCGTGTTGGCCTATGGCCAGCAGATAGGATAGGGTCGCATTGGTTAGTGCATAACTGGTGGTTCGGGCCACGGCAGCGGTGAAGTTGGGTACACAGAAATGAATCACGTCTTCATCAATATAAGTCTGATCCCGCAAGGTGGTAGGGCGACTGGTGGCTACGCATCCCCCTTGATCGATGGAAAAGTCGATAATTACTGATCCGGCTCGCATCCGGCGCACCATTTCCCGGTTGACCAAGATAGGCGCTCGCCGGCCTGGTGTCAGAACACAGCCTACGAGGACGTTGGCAAATTCTACTGCTCGCGTGAGGTTGTATTCATTATGAATCATGGTTGTGACTTGGCTTCCGAAAGCATCGTCAAGCTGCTGTAACTTTCGGATATCGCGATCGATTACCGTGACTTCGGCTCCGATTCCCACAAAAGCCCGGACCGCATTATAACCAAGCACGCCACCGCCAAGGATGACGATGGCCGCTGGGGGGATGCCCGGAACGCCACTCAGCAACATCCCTCGGCCGCCCTGGGTGTTCATAAGTAACTGACCGGCAATAATCGGGGCCAAACGGCCGGCAATTTCACTCATCGGAACCACGACTGGCAGAAAGCCATCCTCATCTTGGATGGTTTCGTAAGCTATGGCGGTAATTTCGTGGTTGGCCAGCGCTTCCAGAAGATCTGGGGATGAAACTGTCAGATGTAGAAATGAACAGATAACCTGTCCGTGGCGAAACAGGTGATGTTCTGCGGCGGTCGGGCGCGTTACTTTGGCTATTACATCGGCCCGACCATAAGCTTCGGCGGCCGAGTAAACGATCTGGGCGCCAGCGCGCCGGTAATGTTCGTCGGTAAAACCAGCACTGGCGCCAGCTTCACGCTCTATATAGACTATGTGCCCGGCCTGAATCAGGGCTAGAACACCGGCCGGGGTTAGTCCAACTCGAGTTTCAAGATCACGTACTTCTTTGGGTACGCCGAATTCCATCGTTGTAGTTGCCTCCTGGAACAGCGGCGTCAGCTATTGTGCTGAACTGCTCGCCACCTCGCTACTAAAGCTTCGAAGATAGTTTAGTGCCAGAGCAAACATGATGGTAATGAAAACGGCCGAAATAACACAGAAGCGACAAATGGCCTGGATGACAAACAGCTCTAGGGCGGTGAGTCCAATCGTAAAGAGGAAGGCGAAACTGGTTATTCCGAGCATTAGCTCTGGCAAATAATCGTCTAGCAAGGGCCACCAATCTTTGAGCCAAATGAGTAGAAAGATGGTCGCATAACCGATTAGGCCAATGAGGGCGACTGGGATAGGTCCAATTGCTGAATAAGGGGCACCAGGACCGCTGACTTTGCCACAATCATCCCAACCGGAGGCCGTGCAGGCGCTGATTAAGTCGCCATTGTGATATAGCAGCAAGTAGAAGGCGATGATTAAGCCGGGAAGGGTCAACAGCTGGATTAAACGCAGTTGCCAGTCGCTCGGCCATTTATTGACCCGCATCGGCCGTGCCTATCAAGGCGGTGATTTGCTGCTGGAAAGTAGTCAGTGGTTGATTTCCGCGGAACATTTCACCGTTGATGAAGAATGTAGGCGTGGAATCAACTCCTGCGGCCGCGGCTGTGCGGATATTTTGTTGCACGATATTGCTATAGTTGCCATCGTCCAGGCAGGTATCAAAGGCCTCAAGATCCAGACCACCGTCCTCAGCTGCCTCTCTGAAACCGTCATTTGTCATGAACTGCGGCTCGCCCTGTTGTTCAAACAGGCGATGATGGTAGTCAAAGAAGCCCTCTTGCTCGTTTGCACACATGGCTGCTTCTGAGGCCGGAGCCGTCTGTGGCCCTAGCGCATAGGGTAGAACAACCCATTTAACCTGCCCTGGTGTCACGTATAGATCATCCAATAGTCCGGCTGTCTCCAGATTGAAGTCCTTACAATGGCCACAGCCATAGTCCGATACTTCCACAATTGTTACCGGCGCATCTTCAGAACCTTTTACAATGCAATTTTCCGGGTTTTCTTCACAGAATTCGGCCAATGGTTGGCCCTCAGGGGTATCGGTGGGTAATGCCTGGGGTGAATCTTGCTCGCGCAAGGTCATGAATAGCAAGGCAAATAGGGCAAGTGCCCCGGCAGCGACAATTCCGCCGACAAGTAGCCAATTGGTTTTGCGCTTCTCTGTTTGAGCGCGCCGTGATCTTCTTACTCTCTTAGCCATATAGAATTCTCTCCTCTCCTACCGCCAAGTTATATGTTGAAATCAAAACCAGTGTATCGAATCGTTATTCAAATGCGAGTGCCTAATGTAACGATTGGCATCTGACATCTGTCACCAATGAATCGATCGATCTGTTCGATCCCAATCTGGCGATTCATTCCAGGAAGAATGTCACTGACAAAACATGATATTCTCCACGGACCGGCCGAGGGTAAGATCCATTAGACTTTAATTGAGGAGCAATCAGCGTTAATGCCTGAAAAGGAGATCATGATGCTAACGGTAAGGGACCTAATGACCATCGATCCAGGCACCGTGCAGCCAGACACGCCCATAAACGATGTCCTTCACATTATGAAGGTTGAGGGCTGCCGGCAATTGCCTGTGGTAAATGACCAGGGTCAGGTTACGGGAATAGTCACCGACCGGGATGTTCGCCTGGCAATGAATTCTCCCATCATACTGCACGGCCGCTGGCAGGATGAAGAATTATTATTAACGGCAACCGCCAGTAGCTGTATGACGTCGAATCCGATCGTTACAACACCGGATACTCTAGCGTACCGTGCAGCCGAGATGCTTAGCGCCTTCAAGTTCGGCGCTTTGCCAGTTGTCGAAAATGGTCAATTGGTGGGCATCATCACTGTAACCGACTTCCTGGATCGATTTGCGACCGGGCAGCCTCTTGCCAATTCTGCCCAATGATGGCCCAAAAATGGGGGGATGGCTTCTAATTTAGTCAGGTCACAATGGGGGGCATTAATTCGCAGACGCTGCCACCTGGGTAGTCCTGCGCTTTTGATTTCAGGCGCCTTTCTGTGGGAGCCAAACCTGGCTAGCGAAGCTTCTGTACCTGGGCTTCCTCGATAATTTCGAAAGTGTTTTCGATCTCGACGATTTTGTCCAACATTGCTTGGGCCGAACAGTACTTCGTTTCGGATAGCTCGATTGCCCGGGCAACGGCCTCCGGACGTATGTTACGGCCGCGAATGATGTAGCGAATGGTGATGTGGGTAAAGACGTGGGGATGTTCCTTCGCTTGTTTGGCGTCGAGATTGACCTCAAAGCCGGTAACTTCTTGCCGCTTCTTGCGCAGAATGGATATGACATCCATAGCCGTACAGCCGCCCAGCCCGACCAAAACAAGCTCCATCGGCCTGAACCCGCTGTTGTCTCCGCCAACTTTTTGTGAGGCGTCCATCTGGACGGTGAATCCGGAATTGGCCGTACCGTGAAAGGTCAATCCCTGATCCAGAGTAACGGTTGATTTCATGTAGATGTCTCCTTCACTGACCGGCTACTCAAGGCAGCGGGTGGTTGATTTTTTAGCCTTAGGCAAGATGCAGAATTCTTGCCCTGGGTGCCCAATAGATCTGCTGTTCGGCGAGGTGATTGATGGGAAGGCACGCTTCCTTAGACAAATTCTATCAGGTGAAAGCGCCGCATTCGGCTATATAACCGCAGTTGGGACAACGTAGCCGAAACAACGTATCGTAATCCAGATCAGCCACGTAACATTTAGGGCAGGCTTCGCCCCGGTGCGAATGCAGGCCTACCACTTTAGAAGCACTGCTTGCTTTCCACCACTTCTGGCGTTCTCGCTCTCGCCAATCGATGTTGCCTGCGGCCTTTGGGCCAGATTTAGATAGGCGTGGAGATTCTTTGGAATCCGATGCAGCCATGGATGAGTCTCAGGAAAGTATGCTGTAGGTCAATTCGCAAAACGAGGATCGACCGCTGCTTAGAAATACTAAACGCGACATCACCGCAGACTCACCATGTAGGCGACCAAAGCGTCAATCTGTTCGTCTGTCAGTTCATTACCGTAATTTTGGTACATCACACCTGGAGAATAGCTATCTACCACATGGGCATTAGGGTCGATTATAGACTCTCTGATGTAATCTTCGGCCGATTGACCAGCGACTTGGTCGCCCGCTCGAGCGCCCACACTAGCATGGGAAGGCCCAACCAAAGAGACACCTTCCTCCAGGGAATGGCAGGTGACACAACCTGGTGAACTAGCAGAGCCAATTGTTGCCTGTTTATAAAGCTGTTCTCCTTGGGCTGCCAAGTCTAATGGAGCTTCGCTTGTATCGTCGACGCTACCCCCGCAAGCTGCGAGTAGCAGTGTAAAAGTTAGCAGCAGAAGTATGATTAAAAAAAGTCTAGGCATATTCTGAATTCCCTTTCGATGATTTATTGCAATGGTAATGGTAAATTTACTGTGACGGGAAGTCACTCACAATAATAATTTGTATTTTATAGTACTTCCAAAATCGTTCATAGTTCGGAGTCTGTTCGCGGCGTCCTCAATTCCTGTCCAGATCAATAGTGGCAATGGTATCAACTGAGGTGCAGGTCACTCCGGTAAGCACTATCTTTTTTACGGTTCGCGAATTTCGGCTTCGACTCGAACATCGTCTGAATTTGCAAACGATAGCTTGATGGGTATTTGATCGCCGCTCTTTAGTTCATCTTTAAGCCCTATGCACATGAGATGTAGACCTCCTGGCTCGAATTGCACGGTAGCGCCACTGGCGATATTGATCTGCTGAATATGTTGCATGCTCATTACGCCTTGACCGTCGATAGTCGTCTCATGTAACTCAGCTCGCTCGCAAATGGCGACTTCAGCCTTGGTGAGCGCGTCGTCGATCCCCATTGAATTCTTAAGCGAAAAGTAAAATGCGGCATTCCTGGCTGAAGCAGGTGAAGATCGCCCCCAGACATCTGTTGCTGTTATTGCATTCTGACTTGCTGAGCTGCAGGAAGCTAGAATAGGAATAAGTAGGAATAGAAAGAAAGCAAGGAATTTACCCATTTTGCTGCGGAGATTATTTATCATGAGCTTGCGGCGCATTTTTAGCAGCCTGATATTATCGATCTTGGTCTCCGATCGGTCATTCTTCCAATAGTTGATTCAGGTCGGCCGCAATATCTGCCCCTGGCGTATTGAAAGGGTAATTCAGCCGTAGGTAACCCTCTTTGTCGAGAACCGAAACCGAAGCCGTATGATCCACCAGATAGCCGGATTCAAGGGTGCCTTCTTGCTTCTGGTAGAAAATGCCAAACGGTGCCGTGGCGGCGGCAATCTCCTCATCCGAACCTGTCAGACCTAAAAACGAGGGATCGAAGTGGCCCAGGTATTGCTCCAGAATTTCAGCTGTGTCTCGATCCGGATCTACTGTAACCATGAGCATCTGCACCTGGTCCAGTTCATTGGGGTCGAGCATATCGAAAGCTCTTGATAGCTCGGCCATGGTCGCAGGGCATACATCCGGGCAGTAAGTGTAACCAAAATAGAGCAGAACGACCTTGTCCCGAAAATCTTGGAGATGAACGAGATCCCCATTGTGAGCGGTTAGAGTGAAATCACTTATGGGTTGGGGCGATTGCATGATCCGGCCATGGAACTCAGGCGCGCCAAACCGGTCAGAAAATGCCTGAATCGTCAACCAACCCAAGAATAGTCCAACAAATAGTCCGCCCATTGCCAGGCCCAGGAGCATTATCCTGCTGCTGCCGACAAGAGATTTTGCTTTAGATGAATTAGGAATTGACATCAGATTGGGGCTGGTGGTCTTTCAGCTCAGTGTGCTATTAAACGAGCCAATTATCTGTTGGTTTTCCCCTCGATTTAGAGTAACTGCAAGGATGACCATGAATACCCAGATCGTTGCTCCAGTACCCAGGTGCAGCACGCGTGACCACATGGGTAGGGCTAATAAGACATTGCTGATTCCAAAAGCAAATTGTAGACCTAACAAAGCCAGCAGCAGCCAAGTTACTCGCCTTAGACCTTTGTCGTAGCGGCTCTCCTTTAAAAGGAAATAGAGCATGAGAGCAATAGCGAAGGCCACAGTGAAGGCGGCCAAACGGTGGATTAGTTGAATCGTGACGATGGTCGAGAGGTTATCGGGAACGGTTTCCAGACCACAAGCCGGAAACGAGGGGCAAACCAGCGATGCCCCAGTACGGGTAACCAAAGACCCGGTCAATAAGAGAATATAGGTAGCTGCGGCGGCGATGGATGTCCACAAAGGTAGACGGGTACCCCGCAAACGTTCGGCCGTTCTGGTCCCAAGATCACGCGTCGACTTTTGAGTAACAGCAACCCAAACAGCAACCGTTCCGGCTACCAACATGGCCACGCCTGTGTGTATCCAGCCTGTCCATCGCGGCAATTCGTAGATAACGTGAATGCCACCCAAAACAACTTGAATACTCAATACGATAATGACGATAATCGCCGTGCGAAAGATCCACTTATCGGGCCGGTACCAGCGCCAGGAAAGAATTATCAATCCAGCAACTTGCAGAACGACCACCCCGCCAAAAAGACGATGGAAAAACTCGATCCAGGCGCTAAGCAAAAACGGTGGTACAGCCCGGCCGTAACAAAGGGGCCAGTCAGGACAGCCGAGTCCATTGCCGGTAACCCGAACGATACTACCCACTATGATCAGAATGACGGTGCTAACCAGAGCACTGAGGGCCAAGACAGAAAATGTCCGCAGAGTCGAGTCGGCTTTTTTAGTTGTGGGCATTTGCTCAGAAAGCGAAATACTCATGGGCTATTTCTACCTAGGATTACAAGGGGCAAGTGGTTTGATCAGGAAAGTAATGTTTCTATGAGCCCAACTCTTTTATAGAGCCCAACTCTATCATAGCTCGTTATGGTAGACCGGCATAATGAATGACTGAAATCGAAATAATATCTAGTTTACACGGTCCAACTCTACGCAGTTTAGTGAAAATCGATTGATGAGTTTACCAAAGATTGTGATAAATGTCACAAAGATTTGCTATAATATGTCGATTTTGGCAGGATATTTTTGATCTGACGCAATGATGGGTTGCATAGATTAAGATAAATTTCATCTGCCTGCTTATAAAGGGATTGTCTGCATGCACCTTTACGGAGGGATATGGCTTGAATAGTTCCGTTATTGAACAGATCTTTTGCTTTACTAACTCTCGTGTCAAGCAATGAAGGAGTAGGGAAATGAACGATCATGAGAACACGTCTACCACCGGACATGATGATGAATCCGACAATGGTTCGCAACGGGGCTGGCAAACATGGCGCCTGCTTATCATCGGTTTAGTTGCTGTGGCCGTACTCATCGGCCTGGTTTTGGTTGTTTTGACTATTGCCCGCTCGACTACAACCGCGTCAGCAGAGGAAGAAAGGGTCAACGCGCTGGCCAATAGTGATGACGAATGTGTTGTTTGCCATCGTCGCACGACGCCGGGTATTGTCGAACAATACGGCGTAAGCACCATGGCCTCGGCCGAGGTGTCCTGTCAAGATTGTCATGAAGTGGAGGCTGAACACGAAGGCTCAGTTGAACACGAAGGGACCTATATATTGCCTTCACCTTCGGCCGCCATGTGTGAGAACTGTCATACATCTGAAGTGGCTCAATTCAACCAGAGCCGGCACGGTTTGCCAGCCTTTGTGGCCTACAATGGCACCGAGGGTTTGACCGACGAGCAGCTTGTCGTTTATCAAGGCATACCTGAGGGTGGCGCTCCAGCAGATGAGGCTTCCAAAATGCGCAACGCTCTTTACGAATTAGAAGGAGCGGCTATCACTCGTTTCGCTTGCGAAGTTTGCCACAACGTTGGTAAACCTCATGAAGATGGCTCAGTTGGCCAATGCCAGAAATGCCACTTGCGCCACGAGTTCAGCCTGGAGCAAGCGCGGAAACCGGAAACTTGCAACCAATGCCATATTGGTCCCGATCATCCGCAATGGGAGATCTATCAAGAGTCGCCGCACGGGATCTTATATGCTACCGGAGGTGATAGCTGGCACTGGGATGCGGAACCCGGCACATTGACGGTCAACGATTTTCCTGCTCCGACCTGCGCAACTTGCCACATAAGTGGCTTTGGGGCCTCAGGCACCACGCATGACGTGGGCGATCGGCTGACTTGGTACTTGTTTAAACCCATAAGTGATCGCCGGCCGAGTTATCAGGACAACAAAGTTCGTATGCAGTCAGTATGTCAGGAGTGCCATAACAAGAATTGGATTGATAATTTCTATGAAGAGGCTGATTTAGCTACAGAAGCTGTAAACGACTGGGTAATTGAAAGCAATGAGATCATAGCCCCGGCACAAGAACTGGGTTTGCTGACCAGCGAACCCTTCGATGAACCGATTGACTTTACCTACTTTGACTTGTGGCATCATTGGGGGCGTACAGTCAAGTTCGGGACCTGGATGCAAGGACCAGACTATGCCCAATGGCATGGGGCCTATGAAGTATTACGCGAACTAGCAGAACTGAGGGTGCAGGTGGCTGAAAAATTGGACCTGGCAGGAGAATAGAAGATGTATTATTTAGCCCTTCTATTTCCGGCCTTACAAGGGCGACGGCTGCTGCCCTTGTCCCGAGATCAGATGATGTTGATAATGGCCGCTACGAACGAGGTCTTTTTAGCCATCGATATCTATCTAGCCCATAATCTTAATGGAACCATCCGTCCCAGGGAGTGGATTCCGATTGTTTTTGGATTGGTTGCTGGGGCCCTGCTGTTGTTTGCCGGTCTGATTGCTTTACGAAATCGGCCGTTGGCTTCCGTCATCGCCACAGTCGTTTTGCTGACCAGCATTGCCGTCGGTTTGCTTGGAGCATACTTTCACATCGTCCGGGCTATTCGGCCGGCGGCAGAGCTGGGAGACATAGGTGACACTGCCCGCTATGCTGATATGGGCGCCCGCCCTATCGTGGGACCGTTGATCTTTTCGCTCGTAGGGTTGTGGGGTGTGAGCGCAGCCTGGGATGAAGAACCGCCCGATAGCGGACGGCTGGAAACTCTGGGGCGATCGCTATATTCAATCTGCCCTTCAAAGAAAGACGCGAGCCTACCTGTTGATGGTTTGTCTGGGCACGATGGCTACCTTGTTGAGCAGCGTGCTGGATCATGGTCGAACAGCCTTCGAAAATCCCTGGTTGTGGCCGCCAATCGTCGTTGGCTTGTTTGCTGTGATCGTATCTTTCAGCCTCGGGGTGATCAGACAACCGACCCGGGGAGACATCGCCTTTTACTTTTTGGCCATGGTGTTACTGATCGTGGTTGGGGTGATCGGCTTTGTTTTGCATGTTCAATTTGACCTGACAGCACAGAACGCCATTGTGCCGGAGCGTTTCTTACGTGGCGCACCCTTTTTGGCCCCTATGTTATTTGCCAATATGGGCTTAGTTGGATTAATTACGCTAATGGATCCAGTTGAGGCTGACTGGTTGACCGGTAAAGAAAAGGAAAAATTACTGGCTAGATACGAAGCTTAACTTGGCTTGCTGGCTAGGCAACAATTAAATAAATATATGACGGTTGGGGGTCCCGTTCAATTAAACGGGGCCCTCACATCTTTGTTGCCTATGAAACAGCAATTCTAGACATGTCTGGTTGGAGACAAGCGGGTTCCGTGATAGTTTATTGGGGATAATGGGCTGATGGAGGACTGAATATGCCTGAATGGATGCTTTATGGCGCTTATGGCTATACTGGAAAGCTGTTGGTGAAGGAGGCTGTGAAGCGCGGTCACCGGCCGCTACTGGCCGGCCGCAATGCCCAGAAGCTGCAATCGATGGCCGAAGAATACGACCTCGATTTTTTGGCCTTAGAACTTGAGAATGAAGCTGCGTTAGTTTCGGCCGTAGCCGGTTATGAGCTTGTCTTTCACGCGGCCGGACCCTTTGTTCATACGGCCAAGCCAATGATCGAGGCTTGCCTCGCCGGTCAGACGCACTACCTGGACATCACCGGTGAAATGACGGTGTTTCAGACCACCTATAGTTACCATAGTCAGGCTCAAGAGTTAGGGATCGCCCTAATATCGGGCGTCGGATTCGATGTGATCCCCAGCGACTGTTTGGCCAAACATGTGGTCGACCAGGTGCCGGCAGCACAAGAATTGGAGATAGCGATCGTGGCTTTGGGCAAGACCAGCCCAGGGACCACGAAGACTTTCGTTGAAATGCTGCCAAACGGCGGCCAGATGAGACGGGCAGGTGAGGTTGTGCCGTTGGCTTTTGGAGCAGGCGTTAAGCAAATTCCCTTTCCTGATGGTCAATCATATACCGTGATGGCTGTGCCCTGGGGGGACCTGGCTACAGCTTACTGGGGGATGGGTATACCCGACATCACGACCTATCTCGCCGTGCCCCGACAATTTCTTAAGCTGATACCCTGGACGGCACCCATAGCCCAGAAACTCATAGCGCTGGGGCCTGTTCGGGGCTTGGCTAAGCTAGTAGCAGGAACGATGCCTGGTCCAGATCGGGCCACCCGGCAGACCAAACGCAGTTATGTTTGGGCCAGAGCGGCCGATGACAAGGGTAACTCGAAAGAAGCGTGGCTGGAAACGATGGAGGCCTATCGGCTTACAGCCCAAGCTGGTATACGCTCCGTGGAGAATATACTAGCCCAGGATCTAAGCGGCGCCTTAACACCAGCCCAGGCCTTCGGGGCAGATTTCATTCTCGAATTTGAAGATACGAAAAGATATGAGTCGCTGGCGGATTTATAAAGGACAATAAATCCTGCCTCTAAGCAATGGACCATCGAGACCACGTTAACCTTTTAAGCGATGGAATTCCTAATCCCGGCGGGATTTGGGCTGATTTTGGCTCTGGAAACGGTGCTTTTACCCTGGCTCTAGCCAAACTGATTGGCCCTGGTGAAGCCATTTATTCAATTGATAAGAAACAGGGTTCTTTGGCTCAACAGCGGCGTGCTTTGCAGACCCAATATCCGGCTGTCACAGTTCATTACTTGAAGGCAGATTTCACCCGGCCGTTAGACTTGCCATCCTTAGACGGCCTGGTAGCAGCCAATGCTTTGCATTTCTTAGAACGGAAGAATGAAACGATCCGCCTTTTACAGAATTATTTACGGCCGGGTGGCCGTTTCTTGGTGGTCGAATACGATACTGACAGGGGGAATCATTGGGTACCTTATCCTTTCTCTTATAGCACCTGGACGGTGCTGGCCAAGAATAATGGGCTGGTGGATACGAAACTATTGGCTACCAAGCCAAGCAGTTTCCTGGGGCAGTTTTACTCTGCATTGAGCTTCTGGCCTGGACCTGGTTAGTTGCCTTGACCCCGGAGCGATTAACCTGTTTAAGGCAAAATCGCCTACATTGTATATTGGAAGGCCTCTTCAATTGCCCGAACGATAGCTTCATAGTCTACAGTCACCGGTCCAGGCGATAGCCCACAACATGCCTTAACTTGTGATAAATGTTGAAGCCTTTGTGGCGTTTAAAGGTAGCGTCTGACAAAATTATCTCGGCAAGCTTTTGGCTTAAGACATCCATATAGCCTCGACTTCTCCGTTCCAGCCAGCGTCCCCTCGAGTATAGAGCATTTGCAGGCCGCCACCGCTTAGGTAACCGACTGTCGAATCATCGGCGGCCGCCCATTGGCTGCCTAGCCCCACCGCAACATCGTTCGGCGAGTTGACTTCAAAGGGATTAAATTGAAGATACAAGAAATCACCTTCGGCGTTGGCCTTGGCTTGGATCTCTTCTGGCCTTAACAATCGCAACTGATGGCCAGGAATCTCTGGCACTTCAATATCTGTAATGTTTTCCGAAGATAGCACGATCTCGTCAGAATCTTGCACCAGTAACTGGTAGTCAGGGATCTCCTGATCGACAAGTGCTCTTTCCAGCGATAGACGGACCACATCTGTCTTATCGTCAGTTGTAAACGAGCTATTTTGCTCTGCAGTCTGGCAACTGGCCAGTAGAAGAGTGAGAACTAGAATAAGAGTTGTGGGGTATTTTTTCGCAAGCATTGGCACCTCCAGGATTAATTTTTTACAGGACTAGGGAGTCACGTTGAGCCCGGATTATTTTTAGTATAGCCCGTATTGGGGACAGATTATCCCAAAAAGGTATTCAGCTCAACTGTCACAATGGTGGCAATGCGGTACGATAAGTGGATTATTGGTAATTATCCAAGGAATCATTGTTGAAAACGACAGTCGAAGAAAGTGAAATCCGGACAGTCGGTTATGTCCAATTAGTTCGAGAAAATGCAAATTATCGTTACCTTTGGTCTGGCCAGATCGTTAGTTTGTTGGGAGATTGGTTCAATCTAATTGCCTCGGCCGCCCTGGTAGCCTCCTTGACCCAATCAGGCATTGCCGTTGGCGGGCTGTTTGTTGTTCGCATGCTGGCGCCATTTCTGGTTAGCCCCTTCGCCGGCGTAGCGGCCGATCGCTACAATCGCAAACATCTGCTCATCGCTACCGATATCGTCCGGGCAATCACCGTTTTCGCTTTTCTCCTTGTCCGTGAGCCGGGCCAAGTTTGGTTATTATATGCTTTAACTGCCATTCAGTTAGCCTTGAGTGGTTTTTTCTTTCCGGCTCGCAATGCCATCTTGCCTGATATTGTGGTCCGTGAGGAACTTGGCGCAGCCAACGCCCTTTCTTCAGCTACCTGGTCGGTCATGCTGGCTTTTGGCGCCGCGCTGGGTGGTATCGTGGCTGGCCAGTGGGGGGTTTATCCGGCCTTCGTCATCGATGGGCTAACTTTCCTTCTTTCGGCCGCTTTGATTTCCCGGATGGTTTATCATCATAGACCAGCTTTAGATAAGAATGAGCGGCAAATTGGGGCAGCCCTGCGTCAATATGCAGACGGGCTCAGATACTTGAGGCGTCACAAAGATAACCTGGTCATTACGATGCATAAGGGTGCCTTTGCTTTGGTAGCTGGTGGCGCGTTCGCTGTGATTCAGGTGGTATTGGCTGAGGAGGTTTTCGTAATTGGTGAAGGAGGGGGAACGGGGCTGGGCCTACTCTACGCGACTATAGGAATAGGCACCGGTCTTGGTCCTATCATCGCCCGGCGCTTTACTGGTGATCGGGATGGCCCGTTGCGTATCGCTATTGCCCTCAGTTATGGAATGGCCGCACTGGGCATTGCCATGATGGCGCCACTGGCAAGTTTTGGTCTTGTGCTTATAGGTACTGTCCTGAGAGGTGTTGGCGGAGGTATTGGTTGGGTTTTCGCCACCCAGCTCTTGCTGCAACTGGTTCCTGATCGGGTGCGCGGCCGGGTGTTTTCTACCGAATTCGCCTTTTTTACCTTGATGAGCGCGGTCAGCTCGGCCGCCGGCGGTTGGATGCTCGATAATACCTCGCTGGGAATATCGGGTTTGCTCTGGCTTATGGTCGGATTTGTTCTTATCCCGGGCATATTGTGGGTTTTGTGGAGCTTTGTCTGGCGACCGCCGATCGTCAGCCCGGCTGAAGTAACCGGGGACTCTGCAAAAGTCCCGAAGGTCGAAAGGTTACCCGAGATATGACTCGAGCAAGGCAGGTCAATAGATCAGCTTGATGAGCTGTTTGTTATCGAGTTTGTCCTCGAAAGGTCGTAAGTCGAGGTGGTCCAGTCGCTTGGCTAAGGCTGTTAGCTCGTAACGCGTCCCAATCAGCGCCTGTTCCATTTGAGTCATGTCGGGCAATCTGGCCTCAGCGCTTGCAATACTGATCGATTGAATTCGCCCCTTAGCCACCTCAATGCTAACGTCGATCTGACCTCCTGATAGGTGCTTGCTCTTCTCTATCCTGAACTTAGGCGAGCGGCCGAAATTCCACTCCCATTGTTTATAGCGTTCGGTCGATATGCCTTGGATCTGTTCCCAATCGGCGGCCGTTAACTTGTAGGTTGGGATATCTTCCCGGCCGAAAATGCTGCTTATCATGGCCTGTTTGAACTCGCCGATGGTCATATCAACTTTCAGCAGCTCGCGGATATTGATCACCTGGCTGCGAATGGACTGCACGGCTTTAGAATTTATTTCTATTTGCCGCGGCACGAGTGCGCTGGTTAAGGTTTCATGATCGCTATCGAAAAGCAAGGTGCCGTGGCTTAACATGCGCCCGGCCGATGAGTATTGCGCGTTACCGGAGATCTTCTTGCCATTGGCGAAGATGTCGCTTTTGCCCTGAAATTTCGCGTTTACGCCAAGTTCATTAAGAGCGCGGACCAGGGGTTTGGTCACCTCCCGAAATTTATGAAGTTCTTTTTTACCGGTGGTGATGAAACTATAATTTAGATTGCCCATATCATGATAGACTGCTCCTCCACCAGAGAGGCGCCGGACGATATGGATGTTCTTAGCTTGTAAGAAATCAGGATCTGTCTCTTCAAAAGTGTTTTGGTTACGACCGATGATGACCGCTGGTTCGTCGACGTAGAAGAACAAGATCGGCTCAGAGATAAAATCTTGGCGTAGCAAGTATTCTTCAATGGCCAAGTTGACGCGCGGATCAGTACGGCCTTCATTGTTTACATATAACATGATTACGCCTATCGTCGGAGATTGTAGCTAAGGGGTGAACGCCCAGTCAACTAAGGCAGCCTATTGATGCGGTCATTGATGATGACTACGAGCAGTATTTTAGTTGGAATAAACAAAGTTAAACAAGTAGCATTAATGTAGAGAATTACGGCCGCAAACTCTTGACAAATATAGAACGTTTGTGCTATTGTGTAGAGTACTGTTATTCCTGCCCGGGATAGGAAAATGGCACAGACGCCAATCATCTAAATTGGTAATCAAACGCCCACGGAAACCAGCATCTTTACCAAGTTTTACTGGCTTAACATTGTCTTTGTAAGCAGTGTTACGCAGCTCTGGACGGAAATGGTTTAAAAAGATGCAGACAGGTTAGTCGTAGTCCGCCGTTAGTGAAAAGAATCGCTACGATGCTAATCTTGATATTGTTTTTTGCCCGACTGCAGGCGCCAGCCAGCAGTCACCCTAGTACAGCAAGGAGAAATGAAAATGGCAAACGCACTGAATTGGTTCGAAATACCCGTTTCTGATATTGAGCGCGCGACAAAGTTTTATAACACGATCCTTAACGTTGAACTGATACCGGTGGAGATGGGTGATGGTTATACGATGGGTATGTTCCCGGCAGAAGATGGTGTTTCAGGGGCCGTTATCCAGGGTGAAGGCTATACGCCCAGCGCTCAAGGCAGCCTTATCTATCTAAATGGCGGTGAGGACCTCAATAATGTCCTGAACAGGGTAGAAGGTGCTGGCGGAAAAGTGGTGGGTCCTAAGATGGACATAGGCGAAAATGGCTTCGCAGCCTTTTTTATAGATAGTGAAGGAAACAAAGTCGGTTTACATTCAATGGCTTAGAATGGGAGTTGGGAATCAGAGAATGAGCAATCGCTCGCCTCTGATTCCCTATCCGTCTTATTGTCACACTGTCGGAGGCAAGATTTATGGGTGAACAAGCATTTTCCGGTTTTCCCCAAGAGGGTCTGCAATTTCTGGCCGATTTGGCCGAGAATAACGATCGCGATTGGTTTAACGCTCGCAAGCAGACCTATACGGAGATGATTGTTGTCCCGGGCGTGGCCTTCGTTGAGGCCATGGGCGAGCGATTGCAGTATTTATCCCCTCATATCCAATACGACACACGTACGAATGGCCAGGGCTCTTTAATGCGTATCTATCGCGATACCAGGTTTAGTGCTGACAAATCTCCCTATAAGACCTGGGTTGGCATCCGTTTTTGGGAAGGTGCCGGTAAAGCCAGCGGCAATCCGGGCTTCTTTTTTGGTCTTGATGCGACGGGTGGCGGCTTGCATGTGGGCATGCATGGTTTCGACAAAACAATGCTGGCGGCCTACCGGGATGCGGTTGATGATGATGTCCTAGGTTCAAAATTGGAAGCAGCTCTCGAGGCTGTCCGCGGCGCGGGAGACTACGAAATTCGCGGCCAGCACTATAAACGCGTGCCTCGAGGTTTTGACGCCGATCATCCTCGAGCTGATCTACTTCGCTTCAACACCCTTTATGCTTCTTCGCCAAGGATCAAGCCGGCCGTGTTGGGTTCGGCTACTCTGGTGGATGCGGTCATGGATGAGTGTGAAAAGATGGCTCCGTTACAGCAGTGGCTGGTGAAGGTGAAGCGAGGGGTAGCTGTTTAGTCTGCAGATATAGTTATTGCATCCGCTGGTGCGTCCTTCTTGCCCAAGCTGGCAGAAGTGGCCAAGGGCAACGTCGCCTTCTCTGTGGAATTAATGGTGCTGCTAATTGATTTCGGCGCTAGATCAGTTCGGATTCTCTGCCCTGGAACTGAAAACAGAAGACTTTCTCGAGCCAGACCAGGTTATCCAATTGGGTTATCCTCCAAGCCGTATTGATATCTTGACGAGCCTCACAGGTGTGGATTTTGCGGCCTGTTACGAAGCAAGGATTGGTATAACGGTGGCGGATATCGAGATTAGCTTCATTGACTTAGAGAATTTGAGAACAAACAAGAAGGCGACCGGCCGGCATCAGGACCTGGCGGACTTGGAGAATGTCGAATAGTAGTTGCGTTGTGGGGCTTGGGCTATTCTTCTAGGGTGTGGTCTTAGGCTTGCTCTAGCATCATGTTCTGACCCGTAGGGTTATCAGGTAGCTTGCTACGCTAATTCGCGAAGCAAATCCTTGGCGGTGACCAGGTCGGCCGTATCGAGACCCTCGCTAAACCAGCCATAACAATCTGCCAGCATCTGGTATGCTTTTTCCCGTTCACCCATTCGCTGCCATAGTCGGGCTAAACTCATCACCACCCTTAGCTCCAAAGATTTGGCACTTTGTCGATGGGCTATGTCGATGGCAAGCTGAAAGAGACGCTCTGCCTCCGCGGTCCAATTAGCTTCTTTGGCCAATATTAACTCCCCGTGCAGCCGCTGAATTTCCGAGTCGAATAGCCGTTGACCTGGTTGTTTTAGATAGTTAGAAGCGCGATCAATAACCTGGAGCCCCTCGTCCAGGGATCCGCTGAGTAAACAGGTGTCTAGATAATCGCAGAAATTAATTCGCCAGGCGCCATATCCAATCTGGCTCGAGTTCGTCTCCAGTAATTCGCGCATCTGGGCCATCCCTTCTAAAAATTGCCCTAAACCAACAAGAGACGCTTCTTTGAACCACTCCGCACCGGTGGCTAACGCCGAAAAATCATGTTCGTGGGAAAAGGTATACAGATTGTTAGCTTGGGCCAGCGTCTCATGATGCTCACCCCGGAAGTGATGGATCAATGCTTGGCCCCAGTAGGAGTTGGCCAAAGAGTATGGGTGGCCAATTTCTTTGGCCATTTCTACCGACTTAAATACCCTTTCGCGAGCTTGATCAGGGTAACCGAGTAACCAAAGACTGATGCCTTCGTTGAGGCTGGCACAGGCCCCGGGATCGTGTCCGTATAGGCGGATATGGTCACGATGCAATGTGGGATCATAGAGGCGCAAACCATGTTTAGCATGTTTATGCATAGCAACCGCATCGCCATTTGCCCATTCGGTTGACCACCCGGAATGATGGGCCTCGAGTAGCAGACTATCGTCCTGTGACAGTTCCGCCAGGCGAAATAGCTGCTTCAAAAGCTCCCGGGCAATATCAAGATCGACGACATGATAGTACATCCATTGTCCCCAGGTAGCCTGGAAAACGAGATCGATTTGCCCTGTCTGCATGGCCAGCTCTTGGGCGCGCGCATAGGTTCTATTTCCACCTCAGGGCGCTATAGCCGCGGTGGTAAACAGTAGCGGCCCAGGGCGATCTGCAGATCCACGTTCTCGCGATCATCGCTACAGCGTATGCGGCCGCGTCCAAAAGCAGTCCCAATGCCCGCTCAAGAAGTCTGATCGCCTCAATGTTGGCGCTGTTTTGTACGGCCTGATATCCAGCGATCTCCGAGTAATACAGTTCCTTGTTTTGATCTCCGGCCACGGCCCAATGATGAGCTAAGATTGCGGCATTTTCAGGTTCATCAGGGTAGAGGGATTCTAAGGCAACCGCCACGCGCCGGTGAAGATTATGGTGAAGATTGTGGGTTAACGTATCTCTGATCTGCTCGCGTAGCTTATCGTGGGAGAAGCGCCAGGTTTTAGCGTGAGGTTCCAGCACGGCGACGTTTGTACAGACGGCCAGCCAGCTATCCAGATCGATTTGGGGTTCGAGAAGTCGCATCAAGGCCAGATCCAACTCCCTCCCAGCGACCGATGCCAGTTGGAGCAAGGGGCGGGCCTCTTCAGGCACGCGGCTCAAGCGACGGTCGAGAATAGCCCTGATGCCGCCAGCCATGATGATTTCCGGCAGGGCATTCGGGCTGATGCTGTCCAACTGCCCAGCTTCCTCTGCCAGGGTGCGAACGGCCTCTACTAGAAAGAAGGCGTTGCCTTCCGTTTCTCTTTGCAGCAGATCGACTAGCACGGGATCGCGCCCGACCTGGCCTAACATCGAGGTGCACAAGTCAGCGATGTCTTTTTCTGTAAGACGCTGAAGCGTCAGAGATTCTATCGGGGCTAGAGCCTCCAGGGACTGTTGAGGTTCGTCGTCACGGTATGTGCCGATCAGCAGCGCAGATTGGTTTTGCAGACCGCTGGCCAGTTCATTGAGCAGCTGGATGCTCTCGCTTCCCGCCCACTGAATATCCTCCAGAATGATCATCGTTGGCTGTTGAAGTCTATTCAGCATGCCGCTGATGGTGGTGGCTAATTGTTCTTGAGCGGTCTGGGGGTTAAGGGCCTCATCCTTGGGCACGTCGCGCGTAAGCAGTTGGTCAATATGAGACACCAACGGTTTCAGGGTGGCTGCTTCATGATTGTCTGGATCCGCGTATAGAACCAGGGTTGGCAATACTTTACGCCACAACTCATACATGCGCCGGCCGTCGCTGACAGCCTGACCACTCATTACCAGAATGCCTTCGACCAGGGCTATGATGCGCAGCTCGTCCAGGAGCCGTGATTTACCTACGCCGCTTTCACCACCGATCATCAGAGCTCCGCCGTGACCGCGAGTCGTCTCCTTGAGTCGATCGATGAGATGGGTAAGCTCCGCTTCGCGCCCCACGAACTTGGCTGCTTGAAGAAAACTTTCTCGGATCTCCTTGGTTTCAGGGGGGAGGGGAAGATCCGCGGCCGCGGATAGATCGTCGATTACCTGGTCTGCGACTTGATAGCGATCCGCTCGTTCCTTGGCCAAGAGGCGATTAAGCACAATTGCCAGGCTATCTGTTACTCCAAAGGATGAGGCATCCACCTCTTTGGCCAGAATGTCATGAAGCATCGTGGCCATGTTGCTTTCATTGTAGGGATATTGTCCGGTAAGAAGCTGAAAGGCGATCATGCCCACCGCATACAGGTCTGAGGCTTGGCTATAGGGTTCGCCTTGAAAAATCTCTGGCGCCATATAAGCCATCGTGCCGGCTGTTGTTTCGGTCAGATGTTCTCTGGTCCGGGTGGTAATCACCGATAGGCCAAAATCCAGGAGTTTGAGCTGTCCCTGGGATATAAGGGCATTAGTTGGTTTTAGATCCCGGTGTAGAATGCCGCGCCTGTGCAAGTAGACCAGGGCTTGGAGCATTTGAATGATACGTTGGATCTTATTTTCTAAGGGGATTTTATCGCCTGCTTCAAGGATCGTTTGGCCGCCAGCTACATATTCCATGGTGAAATACGGCTGCCGTCTTTGGTCAAAGCCAAAGTCATAGACGCTGATGATGTGTGGATGGCGAAGGGCAGCTAGCGCTCTAAACTCTTGGGCCAGGGCTAAGTCCAGATTCGAGCTCTCTCCACCGGAGGCGAACAGAAGCTGGTCGGTTGGGACTGTAACCTGTTTCAGAGCGACCGAATTGCCGGTCAAGATGTCCTTGGCCCGGTAAACGACGCCCATTCCCCCTAAGAGTCTTTGCAAGCTTGTTTAATGGTATCCTGGATGGGTAATAGAAGATCAGATGGTACGAGCGGACATTATGTTGGTTGAGCTATCCTTAGGTAGCAGCCAGGAAAATTATTTTTACCTATCATTTCAATTGTTCGGAGGCGATATGAAAACCGGCGAGCATGAGCCATTTATTCGAGATTGTTATGATTTGGCCAGGCAGGCTGTTCAAAATGGGGATCATCCCTTTGGGGCCTCGCTGGTTCAGGATAATGAAGTATTGCTGAAAGCCGTAAATACTGTTAATAGCAGTCAAGACCAGACGCGCCATGCTGAAATTAATCTGGTGAGCGAAGCCAGTCACCTCTATGATCCAGTGAGACTGGCCCAGTTTATTTTGTATACAAGCACTGAGCCCTGCGCCATGTGTACAGGGGCCATTTATCAGGCCGGAGTAACAGTTATTGTTTTTGGTTGTCGCGCTCAGGCTCTCTATGACCTGGTAGACAGCAATTTGTTTATCCCCAGCCGAGAGATACTGGCCCTTGGCCAACGAGAGACGATGGTTATTGGCCCCGTCCTGGAAGAAGAAGGCATGCAAATTCACCGTCGTTTTTGGACTTAGTGGCTGGATAAGCGCGTCAATCTCCGGGCCTCGTTTGGCGGTGATGCTTTTCAATAGATTCTTGTTCAATCAGATACTCTGAGTTCGCCTTACTTTAGGTCAAATTTCTGGTAGCATCCAATTGGGTACAGTCGTACAATGGACATGCTTTGCCAGACACGTTCAATCGCCAGAAATTTGAGACCTTTGGTCAACATCAATAAATAAACAGCGACATTGATTCATCAGATAAATAAATTCT
>PVMK01114030.1_pt1 | contig 22727 bp, 21 predicted proteins | sample 1853481 | NCBI WGS metagenome assembly PVMK01 (sample SAMN08533507, study PRJNA380276) | Marine sediment metagenome, whole genome shotgun sequencing project. | reverse complement strand
ATTTATCCCTTTTTGAGTTCCGACTCAACCGCTAATGGACCAATTGATTAAATCATGGTCGGAGAGTATCTTTGATCTAGAGCCTCTGCCCAGATGGGAATTAACCTTCAGCCATTGGAGCTGTTCAGTCCCACTAGACGGAGGCTTTGTTTTATCCGGGCTTAATAAAAGTATCGGGACCCTTTATCACAATGAAAAGGAGCCTTTCGCTGCTGCGAGAGGCTCCGTTTCTTCCGGTTTATGTGTCCGGTTCAGAGATCAAAGATTCTGAAGCATCTCGTCGACCTCGTTGCAGGTCTTGCGAACAACGTTGGCCGAGTGCGCGAAGGCTTGTTTTTCCTCATCGGTGAGGTCGAGCTCAATGACCTTCTCTACACCATTCCTGCCGATGATCCCCGGGACTCCGACGAACATGCCTTCTACACCGTACTCTCCCTCGAGATACGCACACACCGGCATGATCTTGCGCTTGTCGTAGATGATCGCTTCTGCCATCTCGAGCGCAGACCAGGCCGGAGAAGCGAATGCCGAACCAAAGCCAAGCAGACCGACGACCTCCCCACCTGCTTTGCGGGTGCGGGTCTCAATGCCCTTCAAGGTCTCGTCGTCGAGGAACTTGCTGACAGGGATACCGGCGATCAGGCACGAGCTGCGCACTGGAACCATAGTATCGCCGTGACCACCGAGCACCATCGCATGGACATTTTCCACCGACAGGTTGGCGGCTTCCGCTACGAAGTAGCAGTAACGCCCAGAGTCGAGCACACCGGCCATACCCATGAGCTTGTTCTTGGGCGGGGCGAGGCGCTTGTTAAGGGTGTACACGATGGCATCCAGCGGATTAGCGATCGAAATAATGGTCGCGTCCGGGCAATTCTGCTTAATGCCCTCAGCCACCTGGTTGGTGACCTTGAGGTTGATCGTGAGCAGCTCTTCGCGGGTTGGGAAAGTGCCATCAGGCTTGGCCTTGCGCGGTACGCCGGCGGTGTTGATGATGAGCTCCGCTCCTTCGATGGCAGAGTAATCCTTTGAGCCGTATACCTTGATGTCACTTCTGATCGTCGGCAGACCCTCAGCGATATCCAGAGCCTTGCCCTTGGACACTGACTGCTTATTAGCAACCTCTTGCTTTTCCTGCGGATCATCCGGATTCACGAACGGCGCCGGATCGGATAGACCGACCTCCCGCGCCAGCTGTCGCTGGGCAATTTCCTGAACCAATACTCCCCCAATGAAACCGCCACCGATGACGCCAATTTTGTTGAGCATCGCACTTCTCCTTTCAAAAGCACACGGGCGCTCGGCAGAACTTTTCTGAAGTCACCGTCACCGAGTGCGTGTATTGAATTTCACAGCTACAGAACCAATCCGGGATTGCGGACGCCAATGTTGCGTTATTCCCAGATGCAACGTACAGGGTACCACCTGGCTTGGGAAAATGATTTGCTAAATCGGGCCAGAACTTGATCCAAGTCTGCTTGTCATAATGTGGATTTTTACAACGGCATTATTTATCGTGCGTTTGGTATTCCGGTCAACATGTTCACGGTTATGTTCGCATCCTGTAATTCACAGCGGAAAACTACTGAGTTCGCCTTTGGGTCGAGGCTGTGTGAAAACTCAAATTCCAGAAATCCGAGTGGTACATTGCTGCTATTTTGCTTTGTTTATTGACTAAAAGGTTGGTTAAGGTGGTAAACGATAGGCTAATAATTATTTTTTGTTGAACGATTCCCCACTGACAAAAATTCAAAATAGTTTTCACACAGCCTCGGCCGAAAGGCGAACAAACTGACACCGAAACCCTAGCTCGTTTGAGTTCCGCTATTGAGCGGAAAGCGGAACCCAAATGAGCCCGAACTTCAGCGAAGATTAGGACGCTTTCGGCCATGAGCAGCCGTTCGTGAGATAAGAAAAACCCTCCACAGGATGGCTTGTTTAAGGAAACTCATCATTCAAGCTATCGGCTGCACGTTGGCGTTCAGGCGGAACAGGTTCCCCGGATCGTACTGGTTTTTCAGCTGAACCAGCCTTGCGTAATTGCCTTCATAGTTCTTGTTGACCGCTTCGGGCGATTCGTCCGCGACCTCATTGGTGTAAAAACCTCTAGTGTACGGTTCCATCCCGGCCCATGCCTGTTTGACGTAGCGGACATGAGGGCTACGGTCATCGTTCCTGGGCCACGACGCGGTGGTAAACACGCTGGCCTGGGCGAAGCGGTGGGCAAAGGCCGTGGCGTCTGCTGCAACTCGGCTGATCTCACCACCGCCGCACTGGAAAAAGACCACGTTGGAGCGGTTAACCGCCGGTTCGAACCCTTCGGCGATGGCTTGAGCCAGCCCTTCGCCAATCTCCTGGACGAAGCCCGATTTGAGGTATTCACCATTGGAACGCGGATCAGTATCGTCCCACGAACGCTGCTCAGCAACGTAATCATTGGCTTGGAATGAGGTCCGGATCGGCGCGCCAAAGCTGTAAATGGGTTTGAGTACGTTGTCAGCCAATTCGGCTGGTCCCGAATAGCAGCCATAAATCATGCAAATGCCATCGGTGCTGCCCAGTTGAGACTCCATTCTGAAATCCAGATAGAGCTCATCCGGCGCATTGGCCAAGGATTCACCGTAGTGCATGATAATGTCGCGCGCCTGAGATAAGGGATAGATTACGGCGCCGGCAATCACCTGGCGCTGCATCGGGTGCAGGTCGAATTCGAAGTTGGTGACCACGCCGAAGTTTCCGCCTCCGCCGCGCAGACCCCAGTACAGCCCGGGATTTTCTTCAGCGTTGGCTCGGCGTAATTGGCCATCGGCCGTCACCAACTGGAAACCGGTTACATTATCCAGAGCAAGCCCGAAACGACGGGCGACCCGGCCAAATCCACCACCCAGGGTCAATCCACCAATCCCGGTGTGGGAAACCGTGCCGGCGGTGGTCACCAGGCCATGCGACATGGTTTCATGGTCCAATTCTCCGAGCAGGCTGCCGCCCGCTGCCCAGGCCTTTTTCCGTGTTGGGTCGACGGTGACATTGCGATAGCTCGTGAGATCAATCTGCATGCCGTCCTGGCAGGTGGACTTGCCTGACCAGCTGTGGCCTCCGCACTTGACCGCCAACAATAATTCACGCTCGCGAGCGAAGGTCACCGCCAGACGGATGTCGGCGCCACCGCTGGGTTGCACTATGAGTGCAGGAAAACGGTCGATGTCCACATTGAGTACGCGCCGGGCCTTGTCATAACCCGGTTGATCCGGGAGCAATAGCCGGCCTCGCAGTGCACTACTCAGTTCTTCAACAGCCGCTCGCTCAATACTGATTTCGCTCCCGTCACCCTTGACAGCGCGAACTTCCCCCTTGACTTCGCTCATTTGATTGAGTACGCCCGCCAGAGCAGGGTTGCTCAACAGCGTTAAAGGCACCGCGGTGGCCGCAGCGATGGACGATTGTAAAAAACGACGTCGTTTCATGGTTTTCTTCCTGGTCGAATCTGCATTTCTAATATAGTTGAGCCTGCATTAATGCGCCACTGCCGGAGTCGATCAGTCAGCTGTTCAGAGTTTGTTCGCCTAACGGCCAGGAGCAGAACTAGGCGAATCCTTACAGTCAAATTGCCGATGCAATGCTGACTGGGCAAACAGTTTGCCAGTCGTGGGTTACTCGCCGGAGTCCCCGCCCGCCAGCGTTTCATCCAGAAGTTTAATCAGTTCGTCGCGGCTATAGCTGTATGGGCCCCACTGGTTCAGCTGCACCAACTGGTTCACCTTTGTACGTATCGTCATGGCTTGCTCTTTCTCGTTCGGGACTACCATGTACCGGCGGAGGGGGTTGTCATCGAACAGCGCGTGCATAAACGCCTCGGTGACCTCGTCGGGTTCTTTGTAAGACAATTCACGTTCCGCTGTCGCATCGTAACCCTGCTTCATCTCGTCGGTAATATCACCTCCTGTCGTTTTCACTTTTTCCAGGCGACGCGACACGCTGCTGCGGCGTATGTTTGACTTGTAGTTACCGGGTTCGACGACACTCACGGTAACACCCACAGGTTTCATTTCTTCGGCGAATGAATCCGTGAAGGCCTCGATCCAGTGTTTGCTGCCAGCGTACGCACTGAATCCAGCAAACGAAGCGAGTGTGCCGGCAATCGAGCCCGTGGTCACAATGCGGCCCTTTGATTCGATGACGAGCGGCGCAAAGGCTTTCGTTGAGCGATAGACACCCTCCACATTAACGGCGTAGACGAAGTTCTGGTCCTCGATCGGCGTCGCCACAACCTCTCCTCCGCCGCCAACGCCGGCGTTGTTGACCAGACCATAGAGCCCGGTGCCTTTTTCCGTGATCAGGGCGACTGCAGCATCGACCTGGTCCTGTTTCGTTACGTCGAGGCGCACAGCGGTGATGTTTTCGATTGCCCCTAATTCCGCCAGGTCCTTGTCCTTACGCGCACCAGCGTAAACATGGTAGCCAGCCGTAGCCAAGGATTCGGCGAGGTGTCTGCCGATACCTGTGCTGGCCCCGGTCACCAGGATGGATTTCTGATTTTGCGCAACAGCGTATTGCGGGGTTGCAATAGAAAGACAAGTGACGAGCAAAATCACGCCGCAATGTAGGTAAGATTTCATAGATTTATCCGTTATGGTTATTGACGACAGCGACAACAGTACTCCAACTACCTACACGCTTACGACTTTTTTCTGATCTGGCTGTAGGTGAAGAGCGCTTGCCAAGCTGAGCTGCCACCGCTAATGGGCAGTGCCAGAATTAAACTGTTGTCATGCACCGCCGAGTAACCCGCTCTGGTGGCCGGCATCCTGCCTTCACAGTTAGAAAACGGATCGCGAAAGGCGCGCAGTTCCAAAAAGGGCTGCGAGTTCAACCGATCGACGCAACACATTGGTTAAATCGCTCAGCTGGCGTTTCATAGTTTAGAGTTTTTCTGGAAAATGGGCTTTTATCTCCCTTATACTAATTTTATGCATAACCTTTGTATTCTCCCACGCGGACTCGACAGGTTCCTGATTGCATTTTTGTTGCTGCTGTCGGCAGTGCCAGTGGCCGCACAGGAACAACCGATGGTCATCACCTACGGGGTGGGCGGGGGCTGGTTTGAGCCGGCGACCGATGGTCAGGGCTTGGTTTTCGAAGTCATACCAGCCACTAACCTGATGGTGGCGTATTGGTTCACCTATCCCCAGAACGGCGGCGGCCGTGAATGGTTTCTCGCTCAGGGTGATATCAGTGGTGCCCGGGCTGACCTTGTAATTTACCAGGCCAGCGGAGGGATATTCGACCTTCCCTCAGAAGTTATTCTCGATGAATGGGGTACGTCGGTGCTGGAGTTCTCATCTTGCACCGTGGCCACCTGGGCGTATGAATCGTCCGGGGGTGACGTTTCCGGGGACATACCATTACAGCGGATCGGACCTGATGTACTCTGTGCCAGCGAACAGTCCACTGCGATGATTAATGTGGTTAGCCGTACAAACGCCTGGTTCGATATTACAGGTACATGGGTGTTTGATGGGTGTGTAAGCTTGGAGAACAATGACTCCCATGGAACCGAACGGTTCACCTTCAGTGAAGATACCCTGCACTTTACGATGGACTATTATTCAAACACGAGTTGCGAGGGAGCACCGGAAGTGCGTGAATTCAACTTCCGCTCCACCCGCGTGGATAAAACAACCGCATCCCTTGAAGGTGAACAGGTCATAGCCAATCGGATGGTATTTATCGATCCGGTTACCGCTGAGCAGACAAAAATGATTTTGTATATCGACGATCGCGAGATGGAGCCACTGTTCATTCACGGGCTGATGGATTCGCCACCGGATATCGATGGCTTTCCAACCGAGTTGCCGGATCTGTTTTTTATCCGCGAAAAGTAGGATTCACGCAGAAAACCACAGCGGTGAGCAACAATGTGAGTATGGGAAGCAGCCATAACCACCCTGGGTAGGTTAATCTGCGCTATTAGCCAGAAAGCAGCTATAAAACAGGTGCAAAATGTTGCGCCATTTATCTCGCCTTTCGGCCACAAGCGGATATCACGTGGTTCGGGAATACCTGGCTGAGTACCGGGAAATGGAAAATCGAATGAGTGAAAACTGGCCGATCGTAAACTTCATCGTGCGCTGGATACTGGGACTCTTATTTCTGATGGCCGGCTACTGGAAGGTATTCGTGCTAACGCCCGCAGGCCACGCCCAACAGTTTTTTGTGGAGGGATATTCCGACTCCTGGATTCCGACTTGGCTTCTACAGCTCTTCGGCTATGGTATTCCTTTTCTCGAGCTCGCAGCAGGACTGCTTATTTGCATTGGCTTCAGAACAAGAGAGGCACTAATCGCAGTTGGCCTGCTGCTGATCATAACCACATACGGTCACGCCTTGCAGCAACCTCTATTCGATATTGACGGGCACACCTTTACTCGTCTGGCATTAATAGTAATCCTTCTACTGGCACCCGTAGGGAACGACAGATACTCTATCGACCAATGGTTACTGGACCGTAAGGATAACCAAAGAGAATAATCGTCATAGGGTGTCCGGAGCTTCGAAGCAGGCCGTTATGGGGATCAGCAGTTGATCCGCCGCTGGGTAAGTAAGGCATCGATAAAGGCGGCCTTTCGCGGGTCTGTGTGAAAGCTGTCCGAGAGGATTAAATAGCCCTGCGGGCCACTGCGCGATTCAATCAGGTATATCGTCACGTCATCACCGGGATCCGTGCCGTTATCGAAGGTCACGTATTCTACAATGTGAAGCTCGTTTGTAATATCCGCAGCCGCCGACTTTAGATCAATAGCAAAGTCATACGTATATCCGCGTGCAATTACTTCAACCTGAAAATCAGCAAGATCTTTCACCCTTGGGCACCTCAAAGGACAGCGATTTCAAAAAATGGCAGAAGGAGCATGTTTACGCCGGTGTTCGATCAACAATCACCCTCTGAACCCTTAGTTCATTCGTCTAGCGGTCCAATAGCGTCCATCGCTGAAGTCGTGGAAGCAGGTATCAATCAATGGATGACGTACCGGCGCGCCGCTCGTATCCCGTTCCAGGTTGCGTTCGGCCACATAGGTCTCATGGATTGCGTCATGTACCAGCACACGGTACCAGGGCTGGTCCTTCGGTGGTCGTGAGCGTGCGACTGCTTCATACCATTCCTCGGATAGCATCAAACGCGGATCCACGTCGACTACCACACCGCGGTAATCAAACAGTTTGTGATAAACCAGATCACCAATCGAGAATTGGGCGTGTGCTGTCATGGCTTCTCCCATGCTCTTTCGATTCGTAAAAAGTATAGCAGCAGGTCAAACAACCTGACCGCATGGCATTTTGCTCGCTTATCTCTATATCTTGCTTCCCCTACGCGCCTCGAAGGCAGCCAGTTGTTCCCGTGTTGCCTCTTTCTGGTAGAGGTCTTTCCACTCGTCGTAGGGCATGCCGTAGATCCGCTCTCTTGCCTCATTCATGGAGATGTCGAGCCCCGCACCGTCGGCGGCAGCCTTGTACCATTTGGAGAGACAATTCCGGCAGAAGTCCGCCAGGATCATGAGATCTATATTCTGCACGTCGGTATTCAGCGCAAGATGGTCGAGAAATCGGCGAAAGGCGGTGGCGTCCAGCCGGTCCTGATCTGCACTGTTGAGGTCTTTGTGGTTCGTCATGCTTGTTCTCCCGATATTCTGCTTGCAATGCCTGTCCAACTTACTGCTCCAGTCATTAAACGGAGTATAAGACGAATTAAGGAGTCTCGTCAGTCAGTTATAGGTAATACAACCGGCGGAAGAAAGCGAAAGATTCGTCATTCATTTCGGGTCATCTGAGCTGAATGAGGTAAATCCATGATCCCAGGATTAGCTCTAAAATTTGACTTGTCGTTGGCGCGGCTCGCTTCACAGGCGAAAGTTGTTTTGAAAGCTTGCCGGCTGGTGCCGCTGATCCTGCCCGGATTGATCATCGGACAGGCAGCTGTTGCTGCATCCCAGCCTGTCCATGAACTCAATCCCGGCTTCAACGACACCTGGTTTGATCCCGCCACGCCCGGGCAAGGATTCCTGATCTCGGTGCTACCGAACCAGCGGCGGGTTTTCCTGGCCTGGTTCACCTATGACATTGAGCGGCCGACTGAAGACACCACCGCCCTGTTGGGCGAGCCTGGCCACCGTTGGCTGACCGCGCAGGGGGGCTACGAAGCGACGACCGCGAACCTGACGATCTTCGTCACCGAGGGCGGTGTCTTCGATTCAAACAACCCGGCCGCGTCGACCGACCCGGCCGGCGACGGCTCCATAACCATCGATTTCATGGACTGCAGCGAAGGCTTGTTGATTTACGAAATCGACTCACTCGGCATCCAGGGTGAGATTCCGATCCGGCGCGTGGTGCCGGACAATATCTCACTGTGTGAAATTCTGGCGGCCCGGGAAGCCAAAACTTGCGAGCGGTCGCCGATCGATGAGAGCCACGGCCCCAACGACCCGCCGGTCATCAACCAGTCCATCGTCAATCGTAATGAACTGTTCGACGGGGGACCGGGGCCGGACGGCATTCCACCGTTGGAATTACCGGCTTTCCGGCATAACGCCAATTCGGCCAACCTGGCGAATTCAGAACTGGTGGTGGGGGTGAAGATCGAGGATGACGTACGCGCCTATCCGCACAACATTCTGAACTGGCACGAGGTGGTCAACGACCAGTTCACCATTGGCGGCGTGCCAGAACGCGCCACGCTGAATTATTGTCCCCTGACCGGCTCGGCCATGCTGTGGCGATCGTTCGAAGAGCCGGGCGATGAGACTTGGGGCACCTCCGGAATCCTCTACAACTCTAACCTTGTCATGTACGACCGGGAAACAAGGACCTTATGGTCACAGATGCTGGAGCAGGCCATCGTGGGCGACCAGGTTACGAAAATACCGAAACGACTGCAGGTCGTGGAGACCACCTGGGGGACCTGGAAGGCAATGTATCCGGGGACCAGGTTGCTGTCCAGGAGCACCGGCTTTACGCGGAATTACAACGTGTACCCCTATGGCACGTTCAGGGAAGACTCCAGCCTGTTGTTTCTGGTCAACAATTCGAACGACCAACGCCTGCACAGCAAGGAGCGGGTGCTGGGCATCAACAACGGCACCAGCTCCAAGGTCTACCCGATCGCCCGCTTCAAGGCAGGTGTCGAGGTCATTAACGAAACCGTCGGCGACATGAACGTGGTGGTGGCGGGCAGCAGCGGCAGCAATTTCGGCGTTGTCTTCAACCGCGAACTGGAAGACTGTACGGTAGCCGAATTCGAGGCGCTGCATAACCGCCTGCCGGTGGTAATGCGGGACAAGGAGGGTAATGAATGGGATATCTTCGGAGTGGCCGTAAGCGGTCCCCGGAGCGGCCAGCACCTGCAGAAGACCAATTCCTACATCGCCTACTGGTATGCCTGGACCGCGTTCTTCCCGGGTGCAGCCATCCAGCCGTGAGCGGCAGGCTGCTCAGGTCATTTTTCCTGGTTGTCCTCGTGATCAGCTTACAAGACCGGGCGCAAGCCGCCACCTGTAGCTGCGCGGGCGCGCCGCTGCTGATCTACATCGACACTTCGGCCATCGAGAAAGGACAGATGTTCCTCAATTACACCGCCGAGGACCACGAAATCAGTGACCTGGTCAGCGGCACCGAGGATGTTCCCGACGAGACAGGCCGCGAGCGCAATTCCTTCTCGCACCTGCTCTCTGGCAGTTATGCTTTCACCAACCGCTGGTCGGTTTCCGCGCTGGCTTCCTACATTGAGCACTTCCGCCTGATCAACACCAGCTTCCTCGGCGAGACGACCTCGTCCGGCCTCGGCGACAGTGTCATCCTTGCCCGCTACACGCCAATTGCCATTACGCCGTTTTCACGCCACCAGTTTGCCATCGGCGGGGGCGCACGGATACCGACCGGGGACGATGACGCCGGCGAAGGCTTCGTCCTTTCCGAGGACATGCAGCCCAGCACGGGCGCCTTCGGCGCTATCATGTGGACCAGTTACAGCTATGCCTTCAACCAGGCCGCCACATTGGCGTTCCACACTTCAGCGAATTACACCTACAACGGCGAAAACGACCGCAAATACCGCTTCGGGCACGATTTCAACCTTTCCGCCGCCATCAGCCAAAACGCGAACACCTGGTTTTCATGGTCTGCCGGCCTGCGCTACCGGATCGCACAAGCGGACCAGCGGGCAGGTTTCGATATCCCCAATACCGGCGGCGAATGGCTGGATTTCACCCCGGCCGTGCAGTTCGGCATCACCGACAATTTCAGCCTGGCCCTGTCGGGGCGCTATCCCCTGTGGCGCGATCTGAACGGGGCGCTGCAGTTCACCACCAGTTATTCCTACGCACTGTCGCTGAGCTATGGCTTCTAAACTGCTGACAACATTCGCAGTGCTGCTGCTGCCGCTGATGCCGCTCCATGCGCAGGAAGCCGCGCCACCGTTCAGCGGGGTGGCCATCAACACCGGTCAGAACATCAGTTTGGACGATTACCGCGGCAAGGTGGTGTTGGTGGATTTCTGGGCCTCCTGGTGCCCGCCTTGCCTGGACTCGCTTCCAGCCTACGATCGCATGCTGCATGAAATCGGGACGGAGGAATTTCAGATCATCGCCATCAACGTTGACGAGAATACCGGGGACGGCCTGAAGTTTCTCGAACAGCATCCGGTAAGCTACCCGGTCCTCGCCGACCCGGCGGGCGAGATCGGCATTCCCTGGGGCATTCGCACGTTACCCCGGTCCTTCCTGCTCGACCGTGAAGGGCGGATCGTGACGATACACAAGCGATTCCGAGCCGGCGACGAAATTAAGCTCAAGCAGGGCATCACCGAATTGCTGGCCCAGTGACCCTTTTCCGGCCGGATTTCTCATTCAGGTGCCGAATTCCTTATGCAACCACATCTCGTTAATTGCTTGCTTTCAGCCTGAAGCGGACGTACGCCCAATATTACTTCACGCCTCTTTGCTTAGTCCCAGTCTTTCGTTTTCGCGTTGGAATATTTCACGAATCTTGGCGCCATCAGAAGGCTCTTCCTCAAGTGTCTCTGGATTCCATTGGCTCCGCGTAGTATCAAAGAAGTCACCGCCATAGATGTGAATACCACCTGTAAAACGCTGCAATGGATTGGTAACCGAATGCAGGGCGTCTTCAGCTAGCATTGCCGTGTCTTTTACAAACAAGGCATCTGCACCGAACGCCTTTATTCCGTCAGACGACCTTTTCCAAAAAATGTTGTCCTCACGGCCTGTGTAGATTCCGATGTTGGCCCACATCAAGTGATCATGAGGCATGAGGTTCATCTGCGGGGTCCACGTGGCGGCAAATATCGTCAGCATTGGGGAACTTAGAAGTACGTTCAGTCCTGCCTTGTCAGGATCGCCAAGCGCCGCCAACACAGCATCGGGCGTAGAGACAGCTCGGGCAAGTACTTCTTTGACGGCCGTTTGAGCGTCTGCCTCTTCGTTGGCAGCGATGCAGTCAGCAACAAAGCGGTCAATATCCATCCTCTCACTCCCAGTTGATGTAGGTCGTTTGGTATCCGCAAAGGCGGATAGCGGAGACAAAAGTTGAGATGATGCAGCCACTGTACCGGCAACAATTGCGCGTCGCTGAAGGTCGATCTTTGGATCTCCGTTGTTCGTCATGCACCATTCCTCGCCGAATGGCCAACTTCAGCTTTGGGTCATTTGCCGCCGTTCAAAACTGTACCACACCAATTTCCGTTTTGGGTCGGAAGCAGAGATAAGCCACTCCAAGCTGTTGAGTTCCGCTGTTGGGCGGAAAGCAGCTATAAAACAGGGGCAAAATGCTATGCCCTTTATCTCGGCTATCGACCAGGAGCGGTCATGGCTGTGATCCACGTCACTGACGCTTACCGCAAATCGGAGATAGCTTCTTCGACGAATGCAACGTACTCCGCCGTGTAACTATATTTCTGCAGCTCCCAAGTTGCGATACCGAGTTCATGTCTGGCTACCACTTCACGCACAGCGCCTTTGATGGAACGAGGAATATTATCTTCCAAATAGCCTTCATTATATTGCCAGAGGTTATTGTCTTGGTTGCGATTAAAAGCTCGAAAAAATCGCTCGTAACGTATCAAATCTTCATCCGAAAGTTCCTCCCCCCGGTCGATTTTGACAAGCATCGCAGGAACATGATCCGAGGTGTACACAGCTTGTTGCTCAGAGAGTGCCGTGTCTGTTCGACTCTGATTAATTTGCGCCTGCATCATTTCGGTATTCTGGCTAATTTCAAAGATCAGAAGTACCAGGCCAATAACTACGCCCACGTTTGCTCCGAGTGATAACCAAGCATTGAGTTTTTCGGCATTCATTGAACCCCTCCATACAGGATGTTTATTTAAAACCAAATGTTACTCGCATGCAGAATTGATGTCTGCTTCGCAAGCGTCCATAAGCGTGCTGGGCAGGGTCAGCTCCGCTATGCGCTTGAGAGAGGAACCCATACGAGCTTAGTTTACGGTGTCAGATTGTTCGCCTAACGGCCACAAGCGGAACTTAATGAGTGCCGACAACCCCACTTTTGAACGGCGTGGGTTGCAGCGTTCGTTGCGAGACAAAGCCTTTCTGCGACTCCTTGTTACTCCGAGCCTTCTTTACCTTTCGGTTTGTCTGACTTAATAAAGATGATCCAGCCGGTAAAGATCATTTTTTCATGTGTTTGCGAGATAACCCCTCTATGCATATGAGTCATATCACTTGGGAAGATCGCCAGGGTGCCCTTTACACACTCTGTTTTCAGTTCCTGATGAAGAAATTCTGTTCCCCCGTTCGGCGTATCTGTCAGATATAACACCCAGGTAAGAGCACGATTGCAATTGGCAAGACGATCTCTTTCGCAGTGAACACCAGGATAGCCACCGCCCTTGGGATACAGTTGAATGTTCGACCACTCAGAAAAGCCTACTGGTCCCAATTCCGCGGCGCCAGGGTCATGGAAATATTTTTTGATATATTCGTTTACATGAGTTGTGAGTTGTTCGAAGAATGGTTCAAAGTGTCCGTACATTTGAATGGGAATGCTCAGGTCCATGGAGTCTTTCAACTCTTTATCAATTCTACGGGGTACACCCACTCTGCCCGCCTGGGCAAGGTGTTTGTTCTTATTGTAAAAGCCTATGATTTTGTCACAGACGTCTTGTTCAACTTTGTATGTATCAATAAATGTCTTTTGACTCATGTGCCACCTTCATTAGAAATATTTGGGGCCAGAGTAAAAACTACTGCAACAGAAGTTTTTACTCTGACCCAATTTGGTGTTCGCTGCTTCGTTTGAGTTCGTGAGATAGTGATATGCGTCGTGCTCTATAAAGCTAGCCTAACAGATTAGTATATGTCTACGCTGGGAACGTTACACTGACGTAAGTCAACAAGTAAATTGCATCTGTAAACCGAATCTTCGGGAAAACATGAGCAGACTTTCGGCTACTGTCAAAGGGGTTCTCAAAGGGTGCTTTGGGTCGCAAGCACAGTACCTGGAACAAGAGTTTTAACTCTGATCTCAATTTTCCGTAGAAGGAATGTGCCTGAAGTTCACTGATCGAGAATCTCGATCACCTTTGCCAGCCATTCCACGCTCTCGATGGTGCTCGGCACCATGTAGACCTGGATGTGATCGATACCTTCATCGGCAAACGACCGGATGGCCTGCGCGACCACCTCTGGCGGGCCGCTCAAGGCCTGGAGATCCGCATCGAGATTGGAAGGGATATAGCGCTTTCCGGTCGGATCGATGGCAATGGAACAGCTGCGCCCCAAGGTGGCGGGATCGCGCCCCACATCGCGGCACCGCGCGTCGACCAGTTTGCGCAGTGGGGGAATTTCGTCTGGCGAATTGCGTTCGTCACACAACCAGGTATTCCAGCTGTCCACCCAGGGCAGCGTGATGCCAAGCATGCGCGGTCCGCTGGAGCCGATCATCAGTGGCGGGCCATTTGGCCTGGGCCCCCGGGGGGCCAGTTCGCAATCACGGGCCGAGTAGTACTTGCCTTCGAAATTCACAGATCCCTCCTGCAGGAGGGACCGGATGATATGGAATGCCTCCTCGAAACGGGACACGAGCATTTTGAACGGAACGCCGAAAGCCTGGTATTCCTCGTTGTGCCAGCCAGCCCCCAGACCCAGGATGACGCGGCCGCCCGAGATCTCCTCCACCACGTCGACCTGCTTGGCGAAAATGGCCGGATTGCGAAAGGTAGTGGGGGTGACCAGTGAGCCGATCTCCACCCGGTTGGTAACTGCGGCCAGCGCGGCCAGGATTGACCAGCATTCCCAGACGCCCTGTTGTCGGAGTTGCGTCGCCTCACCTCGATACAGTAGGTGGTCGACGAACCAGATGGAATCGAGGCCGATGTCTTCGGCAAGGCCCGCCATCTCCACGTAGTCGTTCCAGCGAGGTGTCCTGCCACCGAGGTCCCCTTCCGACTCCGGCAGTATAAGGCCCAGTTTTAAGGGGCGGCTACTGCTATGTTCCATCATGATTCCTTCTATCGATAATTTCGAAACGTTCTCATTCCGGCTCCGGCATCGGGCTGCCGTTCTTGCGAGTAAAGACGCCAGCGCCGTCGACATCAACGACCATCATGTCAACATCCGAATAATACACAGTCTCTAGTGCGGCGCGCGTTCCGATCACCAGGAACCTTGCCTCAGCGTAGCTTTTGTTGAGGAAATGGTGACCGTTTTCCACGCCCGCTGGAAAGGAAGCGCAGTCGCCCACACCCATCAATATTTCGCCTTCATCGGTAACCATGACGACCTCACCCTCTGTCACCATGACGAACTCGTCCTCATTCATGTGCCAGTGCCGCATCGAGGACATTCCGCCGGGTTCGAGGACCGTGATGTTCACCCCGAACTGGGTCAACCCCCCGGCGTCGCCAAGCTGCAGATAAGACCGTTTGTTCATCATGCTGGCATAAGGCTCGGGGTAGCCCGAGCCAGTTTTTCGGGGGAGTTTGGACTGATCTATCTTTCCCATAGGAAGCCTCCTGAGCATCGATAAGATGAAAGAGTATAGTAAGTATTCAAGCCACTCATTTTCGAGTGTGGAGGGTTATCATCCTGGGTTGCAGATCAAGGGTTGCTTTGGGTCGAAAGCCGAGATAAACATCCCAGCCTGAAGTATGTAGGAATCATCCGAGTGGCGGCCAGGCACATGAGTTCCGCAAATAAGCTCATGGCCAAAGGTTCATTTTTGCCAAATGCGCCTGGAAGCGTGGATTGTCGCGCAGGGGGTCGTAAATGACCATCTGGTTGGCGTAGATGGCGTAGGAATCGCCCTCAGCAAAACTCGCTTCCAGCACATCCAACGCCAGGTCCGGTTCGTCAAGCATCATGTAGAATTGCGCCTTCTCCATAGTGCCATTCACATTTGTGTATCCATCCAGGGCTTCCATTGCTGCCGGTTTGAGCGACGGGTCCTCCATGGCAGCGAACACCGTGAGTTGTACCGATGTATCCTCACCGGACATTTCGCTGAACAAGCGGGATTTACCCCTGGCCCGATCGTATTGACCCAGCCTGGCATAGACAACAGCGAGATTGCCATGGGCCGCTTCGAAATGCGGGTTGATCTCCAGTCCTTTCTGGTAATAGGCGGCCGATTCTTCAAGCCGCCCCGCCATGTATGAAATCCAGCCGGCGACATGCCACATGATGGGCGCCAGCGGATCGAGTTCGGCGGCGATCCGGAATTGTTCCAGGGCTTCATCGGTATGTCTTTCGACGGCCAGTGCTTCACCGTACCAATGATGTGCGGTCGCGTATCCAGGTTCGATTTCAATGGCCCTGAGGAAGTCGGCACGTGCGCCCGGTAAGTCGTACTCATACAGGTACTTGATATAACCCGAAGTTGTCAGGCCGCGCGCCGAGTCGGGATTCATTTGCAGCGTTCGCGCGACAGCTTCCCGGGCCAGGGGAATGTATTTGTCTATTGGGCCGGCCAGGTATTCGGGGATAAGCACATAGGCATCGGCCAGCGCTGCCAAGGCATCTGTGAACGACGGATCGATCTCCACGGCTTCGAGTAACGGTGTGACGGAATCCATCAACCCCTTGAGTGACCTGGAATTCCACAGGTGACGCCCCAGCAGGTACTTGTTGTAGGCCTCAACATTTTTGGTGGAGCGGCGGGTCAAGTCCCGTTCCTGCTCACCGGTCAGGGTAAGTTTCAGGGCGGCTACGATGGCCTGGGCGATTTCGTCCTGCACGGCGAAAATGTCGTCCAGTTTACGCGTGTAGCTGTCCGACCACAGGTGGGTGTCTGTTTTGACGTCTATCAGCTGCGCTGTAACGCGGATGCGGTCACCGGATTTACGCACGCTGCCCTCGAGTACGTGGTCCACCTGCAGTTCACGGGCGATCTCGGACAGTTTTTTGTCGCTGTCCTTAAAGCTGAACGAGGAAGTACGCGAAGGCACACGCAAGCCCTCGACGCGCACCAGCACGTTCAACAGTTCCTCGGAGATTCCGTCGGAGAAGTATTCATTCTGCTGATCGTCGCTCATGTTGACGAAAGGCAGCACGGCGATGGAGTGTTCATTGGATCTATCAGCAGGCTCATCACTTGCAAGATCCGCGTTCTGAGAGACACCTGCGGGTTCAGAAGTGGCTGGTCCGGCAGACTCGGAAAAACGTGACTCCCAGATAAAATACGCCAGCGCAACGCCCATGACGCCAATGATCAGAAAATCCAGCTTTCTGCTTGTTTGCTGCGTGATCGACTGGCTGCGATCTACTTCGTGCTCGCGCTTGATGCCTTCCGATGTCATCTCAAACGCCCAGGCAAAAAACAGGGCTAGCGCGAATCCGATTCCAAGTACCAGCATGATGGCCTGGAACACCCAGCCCGGTGCCTCGATGTTGTTGATAATAACATCGGAAAACTGCATCACCAGCCAGGCCACCACCACGTAGGCGATCGCCACCTTGATGACATTGCGGCGTTTTAATTCAGCAAAAAAACTCAAGGGCGGGCTCCTGCCGCCGCCCCGGTGAGGCGTTTGAATTCAATCACACTCGAAGTCCCCATCCTCGAGCGGCCGGCATTGTGATGGAAAACCGTTTTCCTGCCAGTAGGCCATCAGGTTTGTATTCACGTATTCCTTGAATGTCGGCGTTTTGCGGTACCAGGAAGAGTCGGGCTGCCACATCAACTTGGCATTGTCTATTATCGGGAAGCATTGCTCCTGTTTCAGAGCAACCGCAACGATGACCATGTCGCAAATACCCAGGTTGTAGGTTTCTCCCCATTTCTCAAACCGGGCCACCCGGGCTGAGTGGTCCTCATTCGGGTTCTCAATCGCGTCGATCCAGTCCTTGACCGGCGCAAACTGGTTACGGATACCAAGTGCTGCAACCAGGTAGGCCATTTTCTTTTGCCCGCTATGCACATAGTAGGAAACGAAGGCATCTGACGTGGAATGGTAGTTGTCTTCAAGGGTGGACTCAAATTCGCGGACTGCCTGTTCGACGCGCCCCATGCCCAACAGGGTTTCGGCCAGGTACTGTTTGCAGTTCAAATAGCCCGGGTCAATGGTCAGGCATTGCTCAAAGTCACCCAGGGCCTGTTCGTGATAGCCCATATCTTTCAGCGTGATGCCCCGCCACAGCCAGGCAGTGGCGTTTTTCGGATCGTTTTCGATGGCTTTATCCAGATCGCTCATTGCGCCGGAATAACCCTCGCCAGTGACCTGGAATTTCATGCCGATCACCGCGTGCGGCATAGACAGGCCCGGGTCCAGTTCAAGTGCCCTGCGTGCCGCGGCCAGTGCCAGATGATCGTGATCTTCAACGGAGCCTGGAAACCAGGAGTTTGCAACGGAACGTACCGCGGCCAATGCCTCCCAGGCACGCGCGAATTGCGGATCCATGTGTGTGGCCTGTTCCAGCAAGGTCCAGCTGGTTGGCAGGTTTTCGCGGGCGATGAACATTTCACGTGCGCGAAGGTACATGTCATAGGCATCGAGACTGCTGGTGGCGGATGTCACGCTGACCGTTGCGAGACCAACACCTAATTCGATTCTCAGCGCGGATACAATGGCGTTGGCAATTTCGTCCTGGATCTGGAAAATGTCGGTCATCTCGCGGTCGTAGCTGTCCGACCACAGGTGCACATCGGTACTGGCGTCTATCAGCTGGGCAGTAATGCGCAGGCGGCCTCCCATCTTGCGAACGCTGCCTTCAAGAATATTGGCCACGCGCAAGGCACGCGCAATCTGCTGGATACTGCGCCCATCTCCCTTGAAGGCGAAGGACGAGGTTCTTGAAGCCACGTTCAGGCCATCCACTTTGGTCAGCACTATAAGCAGTTCTTCCGAAAGACCGTCAGAGAAATATTCCTGATTGGGCTCCGCGCTCATATTAACGAACGGCAACACAGCGATGGAGTTTTTCAGGATCGGTCCGGTGGGAACTGGCTCTGGTTCAGGCTCAATGACCGCCTGTATTTCTTGCACCACCAATTCCGGCGGCTTCGGCATGAATCGTTCGAGCGATACCAGGCCAACGACGACCGCAAGCATGGCCATGATAAAAAAGTCCAGTCTTTTGCCCTTGTCCGGGGGGGGCTCAAGATCGCGGTCAATATGGACTTCCTTTCTCAGACCGTTGGCCGTCATCTCGAAGGTCCATGAAAACCACAAAGCAAAAGGGAATCCCATAAAGCAAAAGAACACCAGCAGTTTCATTACCCATTCGGCGGCATCGAAGTTCAGTAAAACGATATCCATCACCTGGACGAATACCCAGGCGGTGACGATATAAGCCATTCCAACGCGGTACACGTTGCGTTGTTTTAATTCTCCCAGGACACTCATGGGTACCTCCATACTGATATGACACGCAGGCCAGGGCGCATGCAAAGCTCAAGGAGCGTCAGGCGGAAATTCACCGGTGCCGCTCCATCATCGCCATGAATTCGGGTTCTTCGCGGATGCCATTGAATACCGGATCAAGCTCGACCCATGGGACCGATATCCCGCTGGGGGGAGAAAACAGGGGCTCCAGACTGGCGATGCTATCACTTGTCATGCCGGCAATGGCGTAAATCCGGGCATGCTCATACTGATTGTAAAATTCCAAGATAGCATCCGCCGGGCTCGAAGAAATCGCCTTAGCAATGGCGGCCCTGATCTCAACCGGGCTGGCGCCCTGCAAAGCATTTAACCTGGCTTCGGCCAGATCAATCCGGTAGTCATCGCCCAATTCGTTGCTTAATACTTTCAGGCGGAACAGGCCGGCTCTGGCCGCAGTAGCGGCCTCTTCCTCGCGGCCCATGAAAAGAAGTATTTGTGCGGCCCGGTCTTCCCTGAGCGAAATGGCTTGAAGTTGAATTTCCATGTCGTCGGATAATTTGCGGGTAACTTCCAGCGCTTCTTCATAACGCCCGGCAAAAATACGTGTTAAGAGATATACGTCGATAAAAAAGACTTCATTGGTATGTTGAGCACCGGCGGTCAGCTTGATGGCGGCCTTCACATTACCGGATTCGAGAATTTCAAAATACCCCAGGGAGGTCTTGGACCAGAAGGCATCCGGCGAAATTCGCAGCGCCTCCTCGTATGCACGGCGGGCTTCCGGATACCGGTGCAGGTAATTATAAGTTGCACCCAATTCTATCCAGTTGAAGGCCACGCGAGGATTCACGCGCAGTGCCAGCCGCATTGATTTGATTGCCTGTTCCCAATGTCCGATCCGACGTGAAACGTATGCATACCCCATATGGGCCTCGTCATTGCCAGGCATTTGCTGGATAGCTTTTCCCAGGTGATAGAGCGCACGCTCATAGTCCAGGTGGCCCCAGTACCAGTAAAAGCCTTCTACCATGAATAATTCGGCGAAACTGGAATTAATTGCCCTGGCCTTTTCAATGGCCTGGCGTGCTTTGTCGCGGTCGATCGGGTCGCCGACAGAACTCCAGTAATAGATTATGTTTGCCTTAGCCAGGCCAATCCAGGCCAGGGCGAACTCCGGATCAATATTCAGCGCCTCTTTGTATAATTCCATGGCAGTCTGGTAAGCGATCATGGTTTCGCCCAGCGCGAGCCGATTTGCCTGCATGTAAAGTTCATAGGCTTCGACGCTTTCAGTTGGCGCCTTGCCCAAGATGGCAACTTCAGTATCAGTCAAGGTGGCCTTCAGGGCGTCTGCGATGTTCTGCGCAATTTCCGATTGGATCTCGAACAGGTTTTCCGTGGTCAGTTCACGATCATAGATTTCTGCCCACAGGTGCTCGTCGGTTTCAGCGTCAATTAATTGAACATTGATGCGCACCCTGTTGCCGACTCGTTGCACGGAGCCTTCCATCACATTGGCCACGCTGAGGTCCCTGGCGATCTCTTTCAGGTTCTTGGTTGTATCGCGGTACTCCATCACCGAGGTTCGTGAGATAACACTAAAGGCGTCGATCTTTGAAAGCTGCGTCAAGAGGTCGTCGTGGATGCCATCGGTGAAATAGACGTCGTTTTCATCAGCGCTGCGGTTAGTAAAGGGCAACACGGCGATCGAGTTTTCGTTTATTGCCGCGAACTCCTCGCTGACTTCGCGTACCGGTACGAATGGTTCGGGCTCAGTTGCTTGCTCCGCAGCTCTTTGGCTGGCCATTTCATACTCATCGGTCTTTTGTTCGAAGCGGGACTCCCAAATGAAGTAGGCCAGCGACAGGCCCAGCAGGATGATGATGGCGTAATCCAGCTTGCGGCCGGTACCCTTCGTGACCGACTTTTCACGCGTGACATCCTTTTCGAGTTTGATGCCTTCCGGTGTCATCTCAAACGCCCAGGCAAAGATGAGGGCTGGAACAAAGCCCACAACCAGGATCAGCAGTATCAGTTTCGGCGCCCATTCGGGCAGGGCGAGGATCTCCGAAACCACGTCGGTCAGTTGCAACAGGATCCAGATGGTCACCGCATAGGCGATGCCAACCTTGAACACGTTACGGCGTTTTAGTTCTTCAATAAAAGACAATGGTTGATTTCTGAGTGACCGCTATTGCCATTTAGGGTATCTGCTTGCCTTGCCTATGCCAACAATGACGTGTCAAACAGTAGAAAACCTGGCAGGAGCTGAAATGAATCTCAAGCCAAGGACTCCGGGAATCCATCACTTAGTTCCTGCTGTGAACTACGAGCACAAGCCCTGGTAAAAGTGCTGAGCGACATCAGGCTGGAAATTCGAATTTATGATCCCTCCGGGCTCGGGGAGATTTCGCAGTTTAAGCAAGCCCGTATTAACCTCTTGCACCAGTCATTTCACTGCGAGCTGTAACAGGTTTGTTCAGCGCAGGTGCCCATCCCGGCAACCGTCGGGCATATGCCGCCTCTCGCCTCTCACCTGATGGCAGTTCCATTTAATTTGGCCCTTGTCTCGAGTGAAATATCCATCAAGAGAGAGAACAACATCGGTTGTTGCCCCGGTATTCACCGTCCTGATGACAATCCAGGGCTCCGCGCAAGTATTCGAAATAGTTATTGACCTCACATACTCACTGGACACGGATGAAGGGTAGCCTGTGGTGGTATTGCTGGGTGTAATCCCGGATCCGACTGACAGGTTTCGCTTACGGCCACCTTGGCAGCGGCGGCATGGCTGAGACCTTCACTGACTTTCGACCGGACCGTCATGTCAAGGTAGGTAGGTAAAGCCAATGAAACCAATATCGCGATGATTGCAATCACGATCATCAACTCGATCAGCGTAAAGCCCCGGGAAACCCGGCGGCTGAAATACTCCTTTTTGCCATTCATATCTTTGCCCTCCGTGGCAATGAGGTCCATTTTTCTATCTGCAGACGTCTTGTCTGTCCTTTACACTCTTAATGAATACAATAAGTAAGCCAAATTAGTTTAAAGATAGTAAAAACAACATCGTAGGAATAGTTTGATTACAGCTTTCGCTGGAAAACGTGCCGCGATGAGTCAGAAAGCGACAAAGCACGATTGATTTCAATCCTGGATCAATCCGACAGCCTGTCGGGCGATCATCAGTTCTGGGTCTTCAAGCGCAACAAGTTCGATATTTCGCAGTGCGACGTAGATTTCGTCGGCGCATTGACCGCTAACTGCATTCGTATTGCGCTCTGGGTAGCGAGCCATCGTGGTCGCCCGCCGCAGGGGTACAGTTGGGCGTCAGTCCACCACCTCATCGATGGTTTGCATACCGTAGACCGGGGGGATGCCCGACTTGAACCTGGTTGTGATGTCCTCGCTGTCGAGCAGTAGCTTGTCCCCCTCGATCAGCTTCTCGTTACGGAGCACCTGGACCCAATCGATGATGCGGTCGATGGTGGGCACGGTCAAGCCTAGCTGGTCTGCCATCCACTTGGTGATGCACAGGCCATAGCCGATGTCGTCGGTGAAGAAGCGGTGGTTGGTGTCGATGGCCCAGCTGCCATCTTCCTGCTGCAAAGTCGGCGGCTTGATGGCTCCCAACGTGGCCGAGGTGGCGAAGGACTCGCGGATGTCCGAGTTCTCCGATTGGTAGGAGAGGCGCTCGAGCGCCAGGTAGTCCAGCATGTACCTGAAGTTCCTCTCTGGGTACCTGGTCTTGATTGCTTCGCGGACCTTGGAGTAGTCGGCGTCCAGATCGCGCAATTGGTCGGCAGAGGGCTCGTCGAAGTCCCAGTAAAAGTAGGGGATGTCCTCCTTGGTAGCCCACTTGCCTCCGTGGTTGAGAAAC
>PVMK01189240.1_pt1 | contig 22729 bp, 19 predicted proteins | sample 1853481 | NCBI WGS metagenome assembly PVMK01 (sample SAMN08533507, study PRJNA380276) | Marine sediment metagenome, whole genome shotgun sequencing project. | reverse complement strand
CCAGAACCCATTATTCTCTCCGAGGCGTAGGCGCTACCCTACGAGCCGGAGGCCACTATCCCAGAATTCCAACATTCCCTCCGGAGCGTAGGCCAATTGGGGCGAAGCCCCATAAGCGTTAACTTGTTTTGTAAACATTAGCAGGTTACATTTACACCGTTTAGGTTTGTTTTATTTGTTTTAAAAGATGAACGTCGAACATCGAACATCCAACGTTGAACATCGAATAATGATGTCGCTCCGCTCCGCAATTTAATTTCATTTGTTTTCAAATATCCAATGTCAAACCTTCAATGACTATTTCTGTTTCTTTTAAGCAGTTTTGAACTCGTAACGAAAATCTTAATCAATTCTTCTCTTTCCTTTAAATTTCATTATTTATGACGCTCACCGAATTCTCCAGCAGCCTTTCTTCTATGACATAAGTCTGTTTCTTAATCTTTTCCCATTCAGCATTCGATGTTGGACGTTCGATGTTCGATGTTCTTTTTTTTAGTAAACCTTCCACAGCCCCTCGCGTAAAAAAAAAGTCAACGCTTATGGATTGAAGCCCCTCGTTCGGTTATAATGTCACCGTAATATAGTACCCCTGCTCCCCCCGCTGAAGCAGCAGGACGACTGATTTTTTGCGACGGGATTTGATGACGGCTTTTTTAAAATCCTCACTCGTTTGGATGGTATAATCATCTATCTGGCGAATCACATCTCCGGGCTGTGCGCCAATCCGGTAAAGGTAGGAATTTTCCTTTATTTTTGAAATCACCACCCCTTCTCTGGCATATATCCGATATGCCTTTCTTTTTTTCTTCGTTAGATCCTCGACTTTAATCCCCAGAAGCCTGAAGGCCAGATCCTCGGCCTGATCGAGGGGATACACTTTTGTATTTATCACCACGTTTTGTTTTTTTCCGTTGCGCCAGAATATTGCTCGCAGCGTATCCCCGGCGGCGATACTTTTGGTGATCGACTTATAATCATCGATGGAATTAATCTTTTTGTTGTCGATAGATAGAATAATATCGCTTTCCTGCATCCCGGCCTTTTTAGCCGGGCTTTTCGGCTCCACCGTTTTTATGACGATGCCTTTATTGCCCGGAACTTCCAGATACCGTGCCAGTGACTCATCCATGTTTTGCACCGTGATTCCTATCCAGGCCTGAATCACTTCACCGTATTGAATCAGGTCCGATATGATTTTACGGGCTTTACCGATTGGGATCGCAAACCCGATCCCCTGGGCTTTGGCATAGATGGCCGTATTGATTCCGATCAAATCTCCGTTGATGTTCAATAACGGTCCCCCGCTGTTACCGGGATTAATTGACGCATCGATCTGGATAAAATCGTGGTAGACTCTGTCCTGGGCCCGGATACTGCGGTTAATGGCGCTGATGACCCCGGTGGTTACCGTGTGGGAAAACCCGAAGGGATTGCCGATGGCTATGACGGTTTCACCGATCATTAGATCCTTGCTGCTGCCCATTTTGATCGCAGGAAGCCGGTCTTTGGAATCGATTTTTAACACTGCCAGATCTGAGTCGGGATCCGCCCCTACAATCCGGCCCTCGAATTCGCGCTCATCCTGCAGCACTACTTTGATGGTGCCGGATTTTTGGATGACATGGGCATTGGTCAAAATAAGTCCTTTTTCCCCATCAATAATCACGCCGGATCCCAGGCTGGTATACTGCTGGCGGCGTTCAAAGCGCGGGTCGAAAAAATCCCTGAAAAACTCATCGAAAAAGGGGTTGAAACCAAAGCCGGAAAATGGACTGGTGCGCTTGCGTATTTCGTAAGCGGAACTTATATTTACCACTGCCGGACTGACTTCACGCACGGCCCTCACAACGGCGGTTTCGCGATTCAGTTCGTGACCATAAATTCCGGGTGCCTGGATTAGAATCAGTGAGCAGGCTGATAAAAGAATAGTACCCAAGAGGGATAGTTGTTTGTTGATATGCCTGTGCGCTTGCATTTATTGCCTTTGTACACCCTAAAGTTGCATAAACAACAGAACAAGGGTATAGATTAAACTTCGTTTTTTTGATTTACCAATAATAATCATAAAAAATAAAAATTCCAGATGTACGTTGAATTATTGAATACCTTAATTGAACTGAAAATTCCATCATTATAAACGGTCCTCTGAGCCTGTATTCATATGTCCATTGATACCATAGACGATATTTTGCCTTTTGTTGAAATGCCAAGCCGTTACCTGGGCTCGGAAATTAATATCGTGAGAAAAGACCTTGACCGGGTCAAGCTACGCTTTGTCTTGGCGTTTCCGGACCTGTATGAGATCGGAACCTCCCATTTCGGGATGCAGATACTTTACCATATTCTGAATGCGGATCCGGACATTGCAGCTGAAAGAGTGTTTGCGCCCGATGTGGATATGGAAACCATTCTGAGAAACACAGGGCGGCCACTCTTTTCACTGGAGTCTCGTGAATCGATCAAGCGTTTCGATATCATCGGATTCAGCCTTTTATATGAGTTGAACTACACTAATGTTCTTACTATCCTTGATTTGGCTCAAATTCCTTTTTTGGCTTCCGAAAGAAGTCTTACTTACCCGTTGATCATTGCCGGTGGTCCGTGTACCTGCAATCCAGAACCCATTGCCGAATTTTTTGATGCCATCGTGGTGGGTGACGGCGAAAACGTTGTTCTGGAAATGGCTGGAGCCTGGCTTCGCTGGAAGAAAGACGCCCAGGCCGATAAAGAAGCTCTGTTGAAAAGATGGTCACAAATTGAAGGTGTATATATTCCCTCTTTTTTTGAGTTCCGGATTGATGACCGCGGTATTCAAACCGTAACACCTCGCTATTCAAATTACACAAAAGTTCGCCGTGCCATTGTCGCCGATCTGGATAAAATACCGTTTCCGGAAAAACCCATCATCCCTTTTGGTAGACCCGTCCATGACCGGCTGCGGCTGGAAGTTTCCCGCGGGTGTACCCGGGGATGTCGATTTTGTCAGGCCGGTATGATTTATCGCCCGGTCCGTGAGCGCTCACCGGAACACCTATTGTCCCTATGCGCCAGTTCCATCGCAGCCACCGGATACGAGGACATATCTTTGTTGTCTTTAAGTACCGGCGATTATGGGTGCATCATACCGCTGATGGAACGTTTGATGGCCCGCTTTGCATCCGACAATGTGGCCGTTTCTCTACCCTCCCTGCGAGCAGGTACACTGACACCGGAACTGATGAAGCTTATTAAAAAGGTCCGCAAAACCGGGTTTACCATCGCCCCGGAAGCCGGCAGTCAAAGACTGCGGGATGTGATTAATAAAAATATCAACGAAAGGGAAATTATCGACACCGTCAAAGACGCCTTCAATCTGGGATGGCGGGTTTTCAAGCTTTATTTTATGATCGGTCTGCCCACTGAAACAGACGATGATCTTGAGGCTCTGGTGGATCTGGTGAAAAAGCTGCGAAGAATTAAAGGTCCCAACGGACGCTGGGGGAAAATAAATGTCAGTGTCGCCACATTTATTCCCAAGTCTCACACCCCCTTTCAATGGGCCGGACAGATTTCATTGGCAGAATCCCGATCAAAAATTAACCGGCTTCATGATCAATTGAGGCTTCCCGGAATTCAATTCAAGTGGCAAAATCCGGAAGTCAGCCGGCTGGAGGGGCTCTGGGCTCGTGGTGATCGACGGCTAAGCCGGTTGCTCATTACCGCTTATAAAAAAGGATGCCGGTTTGACGGCTGGAGTGATAAGTTCCGCTACCGCCTGTGGCAAGAGGCTTTAGAAGAAGAGGGCATAGATCCGGATATTTTTTCGGCCGGTAAACAGGATTTTAGCGAGCCTTTGCCCTGGGATCATATTGACAGTCGTATCAGCAAAGATTTCCTGAAAACAGAATGGGAAAAGGCCCTTGACAGGTCTTTCACAAACGACTGTCGCCAGGGGGAGTGTGCGCAATGCGGCGCATGCGATTTTAGAGAAATCGAGGTAAAAACATACCCGGACATTCAAAATGAACCTTTCGCGGTCAACGGGACGACACAATATGTTGAGACCGGTTCTAAGAAATTGTCTGTTTATTACTCCAGACTGGATCAGGCCAAATATCTTGGCCATCTTGAAATGGTCAATGTTTTTTTGCGGGCCCTCAGACGCGCTGAAATACCGGTTGTATTTTCCCAGGGATTTCACCCCAAGCCTAAAATTTCATTTGATGATCCGTTGCCCATTGGTATCGAAAGCCAAGAGGAGCACTTTACGCTGAGCGTGCCGGGCTTTGTTCGCCCGGAGGCCGTCACCCGGGGACTAAACGCCCATCTCCCCGACGGCCTTACTATAAATTCCTGTCAATTGGCTACCAAAAAACCCGGGCAGCGGGTATCCAAGGAAAATACTTATCTGGTCAGCCTGAAGGAAGGTCTATTTGACAAAGAAAAATTGGCGTCCTTTAATCGCGCATCCGATGCCACCATTTCATTTTCGAATCGAAAAGGAACGTTGAAAAAGATAAATTTAAAGGATATGGTACTAAATATCGTGTATCTGGATTCAACTTGCCTGCAGATGACACTTATGTCGGGGCCTGGAAAAACTGTGCGACCGGCGTTGATTCTGCGTCATATTTTCGGTGTTGCTGAAGATCACATCAAACAGGCAAAGGTCGTTAAGCAGAGAGCACAGCGCATAGGGCATAGGGCAAAGAGCAGGGATGGTGAAAAGCCACTCTCAGATAGACTCATATTGGAATAAAACCGGGATAAAATTTAGAGCACATGTTACGGGTAATTTTAACCATCCCAGTCTATAGTTATCGTCTTCATCATGATATTTACTTTATGCTCCATGCCCTCTGCTCTCTGTTCGCGAAAGGGGTTTTAGATATCGTTGATTGGGTGATAAGTTGATTGGTTAAGTGGTTATAAATATTGATTTATCCCATATTTGCAAAATAATTAGACACGGGTATAATTTAGGAATTTAGGAATTAAATGAATTCTATCTATTTTAATTTATTGATTTAATCCCTCAATCCCTCAATTCCTGAATCCCTCAATTTAGTGCTAACAAATATAAATAATGTCCCAAAAAAAGAGCTATTTTTCATAATAAATTATGAGGTCTGATGTACAAACAACTCATCATTAATGTAACCGAACATGAAACCCGGGTAGCCCTGTTGGATGATGGTAACATTGCAGAGCTTTATGTCGATCGCGGGGATGACTCCAATATTGCCGGAAATATTTACAAAGGCCGGGTGTTGCGTGTTTTGCCAGGTATGCAGGCGGCCTTTGTGAATATCGGGTTAAATCAGGCGGCTTTCATCTATGTGGATGATGTGTTTTTTGACGACTACAAGGAATATGGGCGATTATTTGATGTTGAATCCGAGATGGACAAGGACTGTTCGGAGGATAATCCAACCCCGGAATTTTTGAAAAGGCGTGATGTTAGTATTGAAGAAATTATCCGGGAGGGACAGGAGATTCTGGTTCAGGCGGCGAAATCTCCCATGGGAACCAAAGGTGCCCGCATCTCTTCATTTATATCTCTTCCCGGTCGGTTTCTGGTTTTAATGCCTACTTCCGATCATATCGGTGTCTCCCGGCGCATCGAAGATGAAGCCGAGCGGGAACGTTTAAAAGGTATGGTACAGAAACTGAGGACGGAGGATTTCGGCTACATTGTGAGAACCGCTGCAGAAGGCGAACAGGAAGAAAAGCTGGCCTACGAAATGGGGTTTTTAAATAATTTATGGAAGAACATTCAGAAAAAATTTGAGATTGCCCGAGCACCCTCCCTTTTGCATGCTGAGCTTTCCATCTGTCTTCGGGCAGTGCGTGACCTTCTGATTCAGGAAGTAGAAAAACTGGTCATCGATTCAAAAACAACCTATCACACGGTTTTATCTTTTCTGGACAATTACATGCCCGGCTTAAAGGACCATGTTGTGTTGTATGAGGGCGCCGAGCCGATCTTTGATGCCTACAATCTGGAGGGAGATATTTCCCGGGCCCTGAAAAGGAAAGTATGGCTGAAGTCAGGCGGCTATATTTTGATAGAGCACACGGAGGCCCTGGTTGCCATTGATGTCAATACAGGTCGCTATGTCGGGAAACACAACCTGGAAGAGACGATTTTAAAAACCAATCTGGAAGCTGTTAAAGAAATTGCCTACCAAATCAGACTCAGGGATCTGGGGGGCATTATAATTATTGATTTCATCGATATGGAAAAAAAATCCAATCAGGAAAAAGTCTTTAATGCCCTGAAGGATGCTCTGAAAAAGGACAAAAGCAAAACCCGCGTTCTTCCCATATCTGAAATGGGTTTAATTCAGATGACCCGAAAGCGCACCCGGGAGTCTCTGACCCAACTTCTTTGTGAGCCGTGTTTTTATTGTGACGGCGAGGGGTATCTGGTTTCCAGACAGTCCATTTGTTATAATATTTACCGTGAGATTCTGCGGGATGCTCATGATATGGATAGCACACGGCTGACGCTCAGGGTCAATCCGCAAATTGCCGAACTTTTTCTGGGTGAAGAAGATTTGCTCATTTCCAAACTCGAACGGGACATCGGTAAGCAGATTGTAATTGATCCCAATCCTGAGTTTCACATGGAACAATTTGATATCTTTGAAGTTCACAGCGGCTTAGGACTCACTCAAAAATAACTTCACATTTTGGACGTCGATCCAGCCCGTCCGGCTGCGTTGCGGAAGCTCGGAATATGCTTGATATTCCTGTGCTTCCGCGTCTTGCCGGCCGGGCACCTCAACTTCAGACCTCGTTGAATAGTTTACTGGTTTACTGGTTGATTAGGAAAATTATAGTCATAATTTCAGAACGTTACGATCGTTGAAACATGAAGTGTTCAATTATTTTGCGAATGTGGGATAACTCCTTATATTACAACCACTTAAGCAATCAACTAAGCAACCAATCAACGATATCTCAAATTTCAAACAATATCAAAATTCCAAGTTCCAATGACCAAAACATTTAGATCATTTATCCGAAGTCTCACCGTTATTTTATTTGTTTTGAATTTTGTATTTCGGTCATTGGTATTTGTTTGTGTTTTGTGTTTTGGTGCTTGAATTTTTCATGACTTTAACAAAGCAAATAACTTACGTAGCTTCAGATATTTATATGCTTAGATGACGCGATCCTGCAAATCTCGGATATTTGCTATTGACAGAAAAAATTTCTTGTGCTTTACTCATTCGATTTGAGATATCGGTTGCAAAATCGCTCATATGCTGTAGGCGAAAATTCAAGCAAGCATATACAGATAAGGAAATTTTAAAATGAAACGGACATTTCAGCCCAGTAGAATTAAACGGGCCCGAAATCATGGTTTTCTTAAACGAATGTCTACTAAACAAGGTAGAAGAATCATTAACCGCAGGAGAGCCAAAGGTAGGATTCGATTGTCAGCATAGCGTGTTGCGATGTCAGCATAGTCTGCGGCGATCCGGGGGCCTGTAATTATTTTTTCCAATGCAATTTTCCTTCACAAAGGGCGACAGAATTTTAAAGCGCCACGAGTTTATTGCACTGTCAGAATTCGGCCGGAGGATACAAAATGAATATTTTATTGCTGTTTTTTCCGCCGGCCGGCATGGCCGCTCACGATTGGGCGTTACCATCACCAAAAAGGTCGGAGGAGCTGTCAAAAGAAACAGAATCAAGCGTCTTGTAAGGGAATTTTTTCGATTAAACCGGCAGTTATTATCGGGTGAATGGGACATCAACATTATCGCCAAAAATAAGATCGCAGACATTACGTCTGAAAAGGCTTGCCGATCATTGCGGAATATTTTTAACCGGATATCGCGATATGATGATCCTCAATAAATTTTTCAAGACCGTTTTAGTATTCTTAATCAGGGCATACCAATATACGCTGTCACCGCTTCTGGGATCTTCATGCCGTTTCTATCCGAGTTGCTCGGAGTATGCCCGGCAGGCTATCAAGCGACATGGCCCCTTAAGCGGTCTGCTTTTGGCTGTTAAAAGGATCCTACGATGCCACCCCTTTCATCCCGGAGGTGTTGATCCGGTACCCTAGCAGGGAACGGTAAGGACAATCACGCAGAAAAATATATAAAAAACTATAAAAACAGTCACTTACAAGGATTTGATCTCGAAAAAGTGAGTCCTATATATTTTGGTTTTTGACAGCCCCCCTAGCGAGCCCCGGGTCAGTCCACAGACAGCATGCCCCGTTTAATCGAATAAAATTTTGATGATTAAAATCAGATTTTGGTGAATTATTAGGAGAAGACAATGGAACAAGCGCGTTTGTTAATTGCTATTGTCCTGTCTGCGCTGATCTTTTTGCTGTGGCAGTTCTTTTTTGTCGACAAAGATGCCAATCAGCAATCTGCCAAAAAGACCGCGCAGCCACCGGTAAAAGAAGAACAGGTCATGGAATCCAAGCCATATCCGAAAGAGCGGGAAGTGGCCCGGGACCGACAAGACCCTCCCACCACCGAGACAGAAGTTTCAGTGCCCGGCATAATTCCTCGCACCATTACGGTGGACACACCTTTTTACCAGGTCCAGCTTTCTGAGAAGGGAGCGGGGTTCAGCAGTTTTATTCTGAAGAAATACCGGGAAAAAGTTGCAAAAGATTCACCCTTAAAAGAGCTTATTCCCCCAGAAAGATTCAATTGAAACCGTTTTGCTCGGGTTTGCCGGAAAAAGCCTGCCCGGGCTGGACAATGCCGTTTTTTCGGCAAGCCTGACTGCCGACACAGTTAACATACGGGATGCCGCGCAGGAGATTTCTTTCTCATGGAAATCCGACGAAGGCGTTGTGGTGGAAAAAACCTATCGGTTTTTGCCGGACTCTTATCTGATCGGACTCGATGTCACCATTAAAAACGGTTCTGATCGAAGCATTCAGGACAAGCTGTTTATTGCGCTAAAAGGCTCGACGCCCGGGGACACGCGGATGTATGGTTTTGAAGGTCCCAGTGCCTTGATCAATGAAAAGCTTGAAGAGATTAAAATCAAGGATATCGCAGAGAAAAACACCTATACGGGGAAGGTGACATGGGTTGCCATGCAGGACCGGTACTTTCTGATGAGCGTCATCCCCGATCAGGTTGAAGATGCCGGCATGCGGCTCTTTTTAAGGGGAGACGACCTGTTAGAGGCGCAATATTTAGGCCCTGACGGAGACATTCGTCCCGGCACCCAGCATACCTACCAATACTCTCTTTTCTTCGGACCTAAGAGCATGGAAGTCCTCAAGAGTGCGGGGCATGATCTTGGCAAGGCTCTAAATTTTGGAATGTTTACCGTGCTTGCCAAACCCTGTGTCTGGTTAATGAACCGGCTCTACAGTGTCATACCTAATTACGGCATTGCCATCATCATTTTAACGATTTTAATCAAAGGTGTTTTGTGGCCGCTGGGATCTAAAAGCTATAAATCAATGAGCGAAATGAAAAAGATTCAGCCGTTGATGAAAGAGATCAGAGAGAAATACAAAAATGACAAGAAAAAAATGAACGAAGAGGTTATGAGCCTGTACAGGACATATAAAATCAATCCTCTCGGCGGCTGCCTTCCCATGGTGGTTCAACTGCCTGTATTTTTTGCGCTCTACCGGATGCTTTATCAGGCGATTGAGCTGCGACATGCGCCTTTTTTCCTGTGGATTGATGACCTGTCCGCACCGGACCGTCTTTTTAATTTCGGCTTTTCCATACCCTTCATGGAGCCGCCTTACGGTGTTCCCGTGCTGACAATCATCATGGGGGCCACCATGCTGCTGCAACAGAAAATGTCTCCTCCCATGGGGGACCCGACCCAGGCGAAAATGATGATGTTTATGCCGCTTATATTTACGGTGATTTTCATCAACTTTTCCGCCGGGCTGGTGCTGTACTGGCTGGTGAACAACATTCTTTCGATCTCACAACAATATTATATTCAGAAAAAATATGCTTAGTAACGGAGGTTATACCATGTCTTCGTTGGAATTTTCAGCAAAAAATGTAGATAAAGCCGTCGCGAAAGCATGTGATGAACTCGATTTGGCGCCGGACGAAATCAGATATGATATTCTGTCCCGCGGGTCCAGCGGTATTTTTGGCCTGGCAGGCGTCAAAAAGGCAAAAATTCGGGTGCATTTACCTGAGAAATCCAAAGAACCTGCTCCGGAAGATGAAGTCTCACTCCCAAACTTGGAAGCAAAAGATGAAATTATCGGTGAAAAAATCAAATCTCCGGAGAAATTTCTTGATAACAACGATTCCGACGCTCCCCAGCCTATTACATTTGAAGAAAATCCTTTAGACCTTGGGCGGACCGTTTTGCAGCGCATCGTTGACTCGATTACGGCCGATGCGGAAATATCGGCTGAAGAAAATTCCGGATCACTTTTTTTTAATGTTAATGGCGGAAATGCCGGTATTCTCATCGGCAAGAAAGGACAAACCCTTGATGCTATTCAGTCATTGGTAGAAAAAATTGTCAACAAGCACAATCCTCACACTAATAAAATTCGGGTTCAGGTAGATGTCGAGGGCTACCTGGAGACTAGAAAAGCCAATCTGGAAAAACTTGCCCAGCGTCTGGCCGACAAATCTAAACGAATCCGCAAGCCCATCTCGCTGGGCCAAATGAGCGCTTATGATCGTAGAATTGTTCACCTGGCCTTAAAGGATGATCCGGATATTCGCACGAAAAGCAGGGGGGAGGGCTATATGCGAAAATTGGTAATTTCCCCCCCAGAAAATAACAGGCAAAAGCAGCATTTGCGATCGCAATAAAAATGGACAATTCCACTATAGCGGCAATTGCCACGCCCGGCGGCCGGGGTGGAATCGGAATCATTAAACTATCCGGACCCCGGGCCGTTTCGATTGCTGCAACGATATTTTCCCCTGCTGTATCTAAACTCAATTCCGCCTCCGGAAAAACACCGAGCACAAAGGAGAATTCCCGGGGAGCTCTCCAATCACACCAGCTTTATCTGGGCCACATCATCGATCCCGAGAATCGGCGGGTAGTGGATGAGGTGCTGATTTGTGTTATGAAGGCGCCGCGGTCATACACCAAAGAGGATGTTGTTGAGATAAACGCCCACGGTGGTCCGGTCGCTGTAAATGCGATTCTCGAACTGGTTTTAAGACAGGGCGTACGAATGGCCGAGCCCGGTGAGTTTACCAAAAGAGCTTTTCTAAACGGACGAATCGATCTAACCCAGGCCGAAGCGGTTATCGATGTCATTAACGCCCGTACGGAAAAATCGCTGCAGGCAGCCGCGGCCCAGATCAAGGGGCAATTAAAAAAAAGCGTGGAGCAAATCCGGGAATTTTTGATAGAATTTTTAACCCGGGTTGAAGCCGGCATTGATTTTCCGGATGATGTCGCAGATATAGTGGATTCGAACGCCGCCGGCAGGGAGATAACGACGCGCGTTATTAAACCGCTGAAACGGATGGTTCAGCATCACCTGGACGGCAATATTTTGCGCGAGGGGCTGAAAGTGGCCGTCGTCGGTCGGCCGAATGTAGGGAAATCGAGCTTATTGAACCGGTTGCTTCAAAAGGATCGAGCCATTGTAACTGAAGTGCCCGGCACAACCCGGGATACGATTGAAGAAACGCTGAACATAAAGGGATATCCGGTTATCCTTGCTGACACGGCCGGACTGCATGATACCAATGATCCGATAGAAACCCTCGCTATCGAAAAAACAATGGAAAACATCGAGGGTGCCGATATGGTCATATTCATGGTCGAAGCCCACCGTCCTTTGACCATAGAGGATCATAATATATTTAGTAAGGTAAAATCCAAGCCGTTTATCATCGCGATTAACAAAATCGATCTTGTGAACGGGGAAAGTTCTGTCGTGCTTTTGGATTGCTGGATGGAAAAAAATTGTGTGGAGATTTCAGCCCTGTATGACAGGGGCCTTAAGGATCTAAAGAAGAAGATGCTCCTCACCGGATTCGGTAAAGACCCGATTGATATCGAAACTGCCATCGTACCCAACCTGAGGCAAAAACTGCTTATGGAGGACAGTCTCAGAGCATCTGAGAACATCAAAGCGCGAACTTGAAAATGACACCCCTATGGAGCTGATTGCGATTCCTCTTCAGGAAGCGATTGATTCCCTGGGACAAATTCTCGGGACCAACGTCAAAGTAGACATTCTGGATCAAATATTCAGGCGGTTTTGCATAGGGAAATAAGTTCATGTTTCACGTGAAACAATAAATAAGGAATTCTGTTACAGCTATGAGTGTAGACCTTACATCATATTTTAGAAAATACGAAGCGCTGGTGGCGCAAGCCGACGGTGCATTTGATCGTGTGAAAAATGCCCATGCCGATTGTGTAAAATGCGAAGAAAAATGTGCGGATTGCTGTTTTGCCCTGTTCGACCTGACGCTGATAGAGGCCCTCTATATTCATCACAAGTTTAATGAAAAATACCAGGGTTCAGAAAAGGCTGAAATTCTTGAGAAATCCAACCGCGCGGATCGCCGAATTTACAAAATCAAACGCGAGGCGTATAAGGACCTGCAGGCCGGCAAGAATGAAGGTGAAATTCTTGCTGCTATGGCGCTTGAGCGTGTTCGCTGCCCGCTTTTGAATGAAAAAGAGCTTTGCGATCTCTATGAATACCGGCCAATCACCTGTCGCTTTTACGGCGTCCCGACAGCTATCGGCGGTGCCGGACACACCTGCGGTAAGTCCGGTTTCAAACAGGGGAGAGAAATATCCGACGGTCAACCTGGATGCTGTTCACAGCCGGTTACAGCAGATATCTGCGGAACTGCTGCGAGATATCCAATCAAAAAATATAAAACTGGCGGATTTGCTCGTTCCGCTATCTTCGGCAGTCATATTGGATTTTGATGACGTATTCCTCGGGATTGCTGAAGAGCCGGTGGAAGAAAAACCCCGCAAACGCCGTTCGAGGAAAAAGAAATGAGTGAATTTTCTCCTGAAGAATTGGAAAGCAGAAAAAAGGCAGTCTTTGACTGCATGGCGCCGCGACGTCAGAAACACATTCTTAAAAAAGGCTATGATAAATGGGATCCTTTTGAGGAGCCCAAAGATCCCATCGATATCCGAAAAGATAAAACCAAGCGAACCACCCAGATGCTCGTGAGAGAATTTTTACAATCACGCGGGTCTGAAGGGTACAGCAATGCCTATGGCAGAGGGGTCCTTGAAATGGCCCTGGGAATAGTCAACGATGACGAACGGTTTATCGGCATGTACGATTTTACCCGGTGGCACCAGGAGCTGTTAAGAAAAGAAGGCATCAAGGAGTAAACGGCGGAGGTTAAACAATATAGGTTGAGCGGTTCAGCCCGCCCTGGCCTCTCTCCGAGCTGTATGCTCTCTATGCTCTACGAGCAGGAAGCCGGCTCGTAGCATACGCTTCCAGCCTACGCCTCGGAGAGTGCGACTTATAAGTTCATATTACGGCCCGTGTCAGGTTCCCAAATATGAATCTAAATAATTGAGCAATGTAAAATCAGGTCTGGCCCAAGGGGTTCAACGTTCCGGGTTGAAAAACACCGGACAGCTCGTATCAATCCGATAGGGGGGTGCTCCATAAGCGCTAAGTTATTTTTGTGCGGTAGGAACTTAAAGAATGAACCCCTGCCTGCCATGCATTGTGCATTAATGGTGTATTTTTGTAAAATTTTTATTAAAATATTTGGTGTATAATTACCAAAATCTTTTTAATCGTCAATTATATCATTTACATAAATATTAACATTTGGAATTATGCGTCAAACTTGACGTAATTATGTTTTCTGTATACCGTCATTTTTGACGCCTACTACTAGTTAGAAGCAAGCAGGAAAATGAATACTATGGACAATACTAGCAAGTTGGCAGTTCTTATAGACGCGGATAATGCACAACCAAGCATCGTAGATAGTTTGTTAGCAGAAATAGCTAATTATGGGATTGCCAGCGTGAAGAGAATTTATGGTGATTGGACGACGCCTAGTTTGAAAAGATGGAAAGAAGTTCTACTGCAGCATTCTATTCAACCGATACAGCAATTTGCATATACAAAAGGAAAAAATGCAACTGATAGCGCAATGATTATTGACGCAATGGACTTATTGTACACCAGCAACTTTAACGGGTTTTGTATAGTGTCGAGTGATAGTGATTTTACCAAGCTGGCGTCAAGAATTAGAGAGTCGGGGTTATTAGTGTATGGTTTCGGAGAGCAAAAAACGCCATCTGCTTTTGTTTCAGCTTGTGACAAATTCATTTACACAGAAGTTCTTCGTGCCAAGACTGATGAAAGTGAAGCCATTGTCAAAAAATCCAGCAATGAGTTAAAGCAAGATACAAAACTGGTGAACCTGTTACGTAATGCGGTTGAAGCGTCCTCAGATGAAAGTGGGTGGGCACAACTAGGACCAGTCGGTAGCAATATAGCGAAACAATCATCTGAGTTTGATCCACGAAATTATGGCTATGGTAAGTTGGGTGAATTGGTCACATCAACAAAGCTTTTTGATGTAGAAGAAAGGCAAGTAGGTACATCAAATTCAAAGGCTCTTTATGTTCGTGACAAACGGATGAAGTAGATTGAAACTTCCAACAATTAAATTAAGCGGACGAAAAAAACTCGCCGCTTATTAAGAAGCCCAAGAAAATAATGCAGATTGATGATATAGACCATTTATCCGATGAATTCAGAGCTTCAGCGGTACGGCTCTATCCGAAGGGCCGTTATTGAGCCATTGCGGTCGGTTCTATGAACTCGGAGATAGTATCTATGAAAGACGCCGTAGCATATATGGCTTGGGAGCGGGTGGTGCCGTGGAAGATCCTATCCATGATGGCGCGCCCTGACGAGCCGTCGGTGCCGCTCGGATTCGGGGCCAGGAACCGGGACTTCAACGAGCTCCTTGAGCCGGGTTCCCTATATTTGGGTCGTCACAAGAACCGCAAACGAGTTTTCGATAGCCGGACGCGTGGCGGTCCGGGATATCCTCGATCGGAACTGCATCCCTCAAAAAAAGCGGCCTAAAAACATTGGGGGACTGTTCGCGAAGTGGTGGGGAGATTTATTCTTCGATGAATGCTCCTAAGGTTAATTCCAGGTACTCGGTGGATGTTTCCTGATACGTCTCCAGCATTCTTTCCAGGGTTTTTCTCGTATCATTTTCTTTCCAGGCAATCCAGCTCTCCATATCTTGCCAGCTCCCAATAACCACCAGTGTCTGGGGATCTTCCAGGGTTGACAGGGTTTCGCCGGAAATATATCCGGGCTGCTGAAGCGCTCCGGAACGCAATTCCCTGAGCAAAGCGATAATCTCTCTTTGTTTGCCTTTAATAAGCTTTCGCTTGATAATAATTTTTGCCTGCATGATCGCCTCCCTTAATCAGGGTAATATTTTAGGAGTTCAGACCTCCTAATTTACTATGAAAATAGCTCATTTTTTTGGACATTTTCGGACGTATTGAAGCCTTTTCGGAGAATAGGTTTCAGGTGTCGGGTGTCAGGTTTCAGGCCGGCTCTCACTTTTTTACTACTGACACCTGACACCTAAGTGACTGTGTCCAATTATTTTGCAAATATGGGATAAATGCATAATTACAACCATTTAACCAATCAACAAATCAACCAATTAACGATATCTGGAGTCTGAAAAATATGGTTATTTCAAGAGTTGTCCCATAATTTTCCACACATAATATTATTAGCGGGTTAGCAAAGTAAAGGCAATAACAAAATCATTAACCATTCGTGGCTTAGTGCCTTAGTGGCTGAACTTTTACAATCAGATGAAAAAGCTCCATAAAGATTCCGGCGCAAATGGCCGAACCGATAACTCCCGATGAGTTGCAGGCCATGCCGTGCATCAGCAAAAAGTTCGTCGGGTCCTCTTTTAGACCCATCACATGAACTTCCCGGGCGGAGCCGGGTACTGCGGAAACGCCGGCAGCCCCCAGCAGGGGGTTTATCTTCTCTTTCAGAAATAGATTCATGATTTTGGCAAAAATGACACCGGATGCAGTGGCGATCGAAAATGCAACGGCACCCAGAAAGAAAATGCCTAGAGACTTGGGCGTTACGAACACATCGCCCTGGGTGCTGCAACCCACCGTGAAACCGAGCAATATTGTAGCCGTATCAATGATGGCCGATTGGGCCGTATCGGCCAGGCGATTGACGACACCGCATTCCTTCAAAAAAGTTTCCAAAAAACAGCAGGCCCAGCAGCGGCAGTGCGGTCGGGGCCAGAAAAGCAGCACAGCAGGACCGCCACCACCGGAAATATGACGAGTTCCTGTCTGGAAACTTCCCGACCGGCAGGCATTCTAATAAGGCGCTCCTGCCGTGAGGTCAACAGCGTCATGATCGGCGGCTGGATAACCGGTATCAGCGCCATGTATGAATAGGCTGCAATGGCAATGGGTCCGATGAGGTGCGGCGCAAGTTTTGCGGTTAAAGAAAATAGATGTCGGCCCGTCGGCGCCCCCGATGATTGCAATCGAGGCGGCTTCTTTGGGAAGAAACCCAAAAAACAATGCACCCAAAAGGGTAAAATATATGCCCATCTGGGCCGCAGCACCCAAAAGCATTAATTTCGGCTGGGCCAGCAATGATGAAAAATCGGTCATGGCTCCCAGACCCAGAAAGACGATGGAAGGATAGACACCGGTGGTCACGCCAAAATAAAGATAATGCAAAACGCTGTTGCTTTCATAAATACCGATCCCAAAGCCTTTGAAAAAAGGAACGTTTCCGACTAAAATACCAAAGCCGATGGGAACCAGCAATAGAGGTTCGTATTTTTTAGCTGTCCCAAGATAAAGGAATATAAAGCCAAAAAAGATCATGACGATATGGCGATAGTCCGCCAGGAAATACCCGGTGTTTGATAGAAATAAGTAGAATAAATCGAACATTGTTTAACCCTTAATTTGCTTTTTGTTTATCCCAGGTGAACGTGCCATCCCCTATAGGGACCAATACGCCGGCTTCCTGCAAATATTTAATCGATAAATGCGGATGGGGAAGATCCATTTTATTAGAAATTTCAAATAGTTGCAAAAGGCCAAAAGGCTGCTTCAGCTGCTCAACCAAAGGCCGGTAAATGCTGGTAAGCTCCTTTACGGACGGCAGCCGGCGTTGTATGGAAACGGGCGCTTTAATCGTTTTCGGTTCCCTCGGTTTGAGCCTGCTTTTTGAATCGATTAAGAAACTCATCCTTTTGTTCCCAGAGCTGAAGAATTTTGTGGATTTGTGAAATGACAAAGGACAAGATAACCAGGCCCTATAAACACTGTGGTAGCGCCAACAACCGCCATGGCCCATCCGTTGTTGGCCGTTATGTTTTCAAAACCAAACAATATGTGCCTCCTTGGTGAAAAATTTAATCGTTGCCGGCTCATGTCAACTGATGAAAAGAGAAAAAAATATGCGTAAAGCTGCCAACCGACAAGATTGTCAATCTTAAATTATCAAAAGGGTTTATCCATCATAGTACATGGCAAAAGTCAACAAGAAACATTTATAAGGGAGAAATGTTTTTTTTAAAGGGCCCTTCTTCTTTCTTGACCCGCGGTCGTCATTTATTTATATAAGGTTGCATCAAGAAGCGAGAAGTTTCATTTCCTATATATTGAGGTAATTTTTATCACCTTAACTGAACCGCTCAACCTAGGTATCATAAATATGAGGAGGAACTCTTATGGCTAAAAAACTTTTTTGGGGAATGGCGATCATTTGTTTTTTTATTACGGTTACATTCGTACCGTCAGGGCCTGCTATTGCGGTGGAAAAACCAATGGTATTCGGTCTATTGATGGTCGGCCCATACAATGATCATGGTTGGAGTCAGGCGCACTTTGACGGGGGCCAATATGTTGAAGCAAAAGTGCCCGGTACCAAAATGATTTATATCGATAAAGTGAATCCAGCCGATCGACCCGGCGTGACCATTCCTCAATTGGTTGACGATATGATTGAAAAAGGGGCCAAGCTGATTATTGCCAACTCAGATGATATGAAAGACGGGACCCGGGAAGCAGCCTTGATGCATCCGGACGTGCATTTCATTCATATTTCCGGCGACGACGTCATCACCGGCAAGGCTTCGAAGAATCTCAGCAACCTGATGGGCCGTATGGAATACGGTAAAATGATGGCGGGATTCGTCGCTGCGCTTACGACGAAAACCGGTAAAATCGGCTATCTTGGGCCTCTGGTCAACGAAGAAACCCGGCGAATGGCTGCATCTGCTTTCCTGGGAGCTAAATATGCCTGGGAAAAAGTACTGAAAAATAATCCCAAAAGTCTGAAGTTTCAGGTGACCTGGATTGGTTTCTGGTTTAACATTCCGGGAGTGACCGCCGACCCTACCCAGGTGGCCCAGAATTTTTTCAACACCGGTTTTGATGTGGTGATATCCGGCATCGACACCACTGAAGCCGTGGTAGTGGCCGGGCAAAAGAAACAGCAGGGGAAAAATGTCTGGGCCATCCCCTATGATTACCTTGGCGCCTGTGGCGGCGCATCCGATGTCTGTCTTGGCGTACCTTATTTTAATTGGGGCCCGGGATACGTCAAATTTATCAAGGCCTCCATGTCGGGAAACTGGGAATCCGAATGGGATTGGCAGGGACCGGACTGGGAAGATATCAATAATCCGGACACCAGCGCCATCGGCTTTGCGGTGGGACCGGCCTTATCGGAATCAGTCAAGAATGAGCTGGATGCATTTATCAGCGGTTTAGGCAAAGGCGAAATTGACCTGTTCAAAGGGCCCTTGAACTATCAGAATGGAAGCACTTTTATCAAAGCCGGTGAGACGGCCAGCGATAAACAGATCTGGTACATGGAACAGCTTCTGGAAGGAATGACCGGGCAGAGCAGCGCCAAATAACTCCTATATAAGTTATATAATTCAATAGGTTAATTAATTTGGTAAAGTGCAGAAGGGATATTACCCGCCTTCTGCACTTTGCAATTTTAGCAGGTAAAAAGCAAGGTGCGAAGAGCGATAGCCCCAAAAATACCGGTAATTCTATTATTTCGTGTATTTCGTGGTTAAAAAAATAAAACGGTAAACTGGAGAATACGCCACCATGTGGATTGAGCTACAAGACATCCACAAGCACTATGGGCTCGTGAAAGCAAATGACGGGATCAACCTGAAAGTCGCCTCCGGGCGCATTCACGGTATTCTGGGCGAAAATGGCGCCGGCAAAAGCACCCTGATGAAAGTTCTGGCAGGTTTCAGCCAGAAAACCAGCGGGTCCATTCTGATAGACGGCAAACCGGTCAACTACCGCAACCCGGCCCAGGCGGTGGCGCTTGGCATCGGGATGCTGTATCAGGACCCGCTGGATTTTTCCCTCCTTTCAGTCCTGGACAATTTTATGCTGGGACAGACGAATGGATTTTCCGGGCATAAAAAAAAATTCAGAAAAACGTTTCTCCAGCTTGCAGAATCCTTTCATTTTGCTTTGCATCCCGATACCCCGGTAAAAATCCTGACCATTGGTGAAAGGCAGCAACTTGAACTTTTAAGACTTCTGGCGTTGGGGATTCAGGTCCTGATTTTGGATGAACCAACCACCGGGATTTCCGCCATCCAAAAAGATATCCTTTTTAATTCACTTAAGAAACTGACCGCCGAGGGCAAAAGTGTCGTTCTGGTGTCTCACAAGCTGGAAGATGTTGAAGCCCTGTGCAATCAGGTTACCGTGCTGCGTCAGGGCAAAGTGACCGGCGACATGGATCAACCCTTTGACCCCAATCGGTTGCTGGAAATGATGTTTGGGACCCCGCCGCTGCCGCCGGCCCGTTGCATGGAAACACCGGGCAGTGACATTCTGGTGATGAAAAGCGTTTCAGGGGCCGGGGGGCGTACCGGGTTAAAAAATTGCGATGTTGTTGTCCGCGAGGGAGAGGTTGTTGGTCTGGCTGGCCTGGAAGGAAGCGGTCAGGGGGTGTTTCTGCGTATTGCCGGCGGGTTAAAGCAGGCAACCAAAGGATCCATACAATTATCGGGCCGCAATATGAAAAATCAGGATCATCACGCTTTCATGCGCCACGGTGTGACCTTTATGCCGGCATCACGCCTGGAAGAGGGGCTGATATCCGGCTTGAGCATCACCGAGCATTTCGCCCTGCAGGCGCATCAAAATCGCTTTATGGTGAAGTGGCCGGCGGCCCATCGGTTAGCCGGTGAGCGGATCGAAAGTTTTCGAATAAAGGGCTTGCCTGATTCCCGGGTTGATGCTTTATCCGGCGGCAACCAGCAGCGATTGCTGCTATCCTTTTTACCGACGGATCCCGTGTTGCTGTTGCTCGAAAATCCAACCCGGGGCCTGGATATGGAATCGGTGAACTGGGTCTGGCAGCATCTTCAAAAATATTGTCTCAATAAAACGAGCATTGTCTTTTCATCCTCGGAGCTCGATGAAATCCTCATGGTGGCGGATCGAATACTGGTATTTTTTGATGGTCGCATCATCAAGGATGTCAGGTCCGCAGAAACCAATGTGTTTGAACTGGGAAAAGCGATAGCGGGGAAAAAAAAATGAATATTGACGATTGAAGATTTGTTGATGTCGCTTCGCTCCGTCCAATTTAAAATCGAAAGAATACCTTAAATATTCAATAGTTACAAAATAGCAAAAATATTTTGTTAGATAAATCCTTCGCAAACATGATGTGATTTCAATAAATAGATACTAACCCGGATAAACCGAAAAAATGGCCACCCAAGCACAAAGACACAAAGCAAAACTGTTATTTACATAACTGTCATGAAATCCTATTTCAGCCAATCCCGCCACATACTGTTGACATTGTTTGCAGTATTTTTCTTTACCACGCTGGTGCTGCTGCTTGCCGGCGCCCCGCCGTTTAGTGCCTATTACTATATTCTCAAAGGATCCCTGGGGTCCTGGAATAAATTTGCCCATGTAACCAAAGCCTGGATTCCGCTCACCCTTTGCGGTTGCGGTCTGCTATTTACATTCAGAATTGGTCTGTGGAACATCGGTGTTGAAGGTCAGGTCATGATGGGGGCGGTGTTTACTACGGCAATGCTTCGTTTTGGCATCGAAAGCAGTGCTGGCACTTTTTTTCTCGGGACCTCTATGCTGGCCGGTATGGCGGGTGGCGCCCTCTGGGCGCTGATCGTCGGTTTTCTGAAAACCAGGGGGGCTGTAAATGAAATTTTTGCCGGCCTGGGGCTCAATTTCGTGGCCCAGGGGATCATTCTCTGGCTGATTTTCGGGCCCTGGAGGCGACCGGGGGTGGCATCCATGAGCGGCACCGAGACGTTTCCCATTGAATTGTGGTTGCCCCATCTGGCCTCTATTCGCCTTTCGCCCTTAGCGCTGTCGATTGTAATCGTTTCCCTGGTTTTAACGGGTTGGTTGATGCGATACACCCGAATTGGTTTAAATTTAAAAGCCATTGGAAACAACCCGAAGGCCGCTTTCATTTTTGGACTCAAACCCGAGCGGTATATGATACTTGCCATGGTTTTTGCCGGCGGTTTTGCCGGTCTGGCGGGAAGCCTTCAGGTGAGCGGACTTTACCATCGCCTCCTGCCGGCCATATCCAGCAACTACGGTTACCTGGCACTTCTGGTGGTGATGCTGTCCGACTATAAAATCCGACTGGTGCCGCTGGTGGCGTTTTTCTTTGCCTGCTTGAATGTGGGCAGTATTCAGCTGCCGATGGTGCTGCAGGTGGATTCATCTCTTAGCGGTGTCATTCAGGGAGCCCTGGTTCTGGCAACCCTCGGTGTGCATGCCTGGCGCAGGCTCTTAGCGCTTAGGGCGGGGCCTTCGGCGAGCGGAGGGATAAATGGATGCGGATTTGGAATGCGGAATGCGGAATGAAAGGGCAGATGGCAGGGCCTTCGGCCGTTGGAGGTTAGAGGTTGGAGGCGGAAAGTTGGATGGTTGATGCTATATGCTGGATTCTGACTCAAGTGGTTTCAGGTACTGGGCAGAGGACGGAGGACGGAGGACAGAGGGCGGAGGACGGAAGAGCATAGGGCATAAATTGATTTCGGAATGCGGAATGCGGATGCGGAATGAAAGGACTAAGAACAGAGAGTAAAGGGCGGAGGGCAGGGCCTTCGGCCGTTGGAGGTTAGAGGTTGGAGGCTGGAGGCGGAAAGTTGGATGGTTGATGCTATATGCTGGATTCTGACTCAAGTGGTTTCAGGTAATAGTTCTACTTTGTCATATTTATCTTTGTTTCAGCCTCTTATTATAACAGACCGATATAGCAGGACAAACGAATGGCTAAAATGATCTAAATTGCCTAAAATTAAGGAAACGCTACGCTCTATCTCTTTTTATAAAAATGGCAGAATACCATAATTTTAGCTCATTTTAGTTCATTTTTTCAATTAAAATTACGACCTTTTGAAATTCGAATAAAATATTTGCTCTGATAATGTGACAAAGTAGAACTAGGCAGAGGACAGAATTTGTGGAATGCGGAATTGTTAGGCGTTCACGGGTTCAAATGTTCAGGTGAACGGTTACGCGGAATTAAAACAGAAGACCAAGGAAATCAGAATGCAGAAAACAGATAACAGGGGACAGAAGTCAGTTGGTGGGTCTTTGAGCCTTGAGCCGTTTTGTATCCAATACTCCAATACTCCAGTACTCCATCACTCCAATCAGGGAATATGCTTGAAATCGATTTAACCATACTTCTTGCCGGTGTTGTTGC
>PVMK01148600.1_pt1 | contig 22737 bp, 22 predicted proteins | sample 1853481 | NCBI WGS metagenome assembly PVMK01 (sample SAMN08533507, study PRJNA380276) | Marine sediment metagenome, whole genome shotgun sequencing project. | reverse complement strand
ACATGATGTCATTCGAGATAGTGCCCGGCTTGATCTTGCCCGGCCAGCGGACCATGGCAGGAACCCGGAAAGCCCCTTCCCAGTTGGAGTTCTTCTCATTGCGGAACGGGGTCATGGCCGCATCGGGCCAGGTGTTCATGTGCGGACCATTGTCAGTGCTGTACATAACGATAGTATTGTCCTCGATTCCCAGTTCTTTGAGCTTGTCGAGAACCGTACCGACGTTCTTATCGTGGTCGATCATGGCATCGTGATCCTCGCTCTGCCAGCGCCCGGACTGTCCCAGACTTTCCGGTTTGACATGGGTACGAAAATGCATGTGGGTGAAATTCACCCAGACAAAGAACGGTTTGCCGGCCTTATGCTGTTTTTCGATAAACTCGACGGACCTTGTCGCAAAGTCATCATCAATAGTCTCCATACGTTTTCTGGTCAAAGGTCCGGTATCCTCGATCTTCTGCGTCCCATCGGGCATGGCAAAGCTGTGGATAACACCCCGCGGGCCGAATCTTTTTATAAATTCAGGGTCGGTCGGATAGTCGCGGTGCTCAGGCTCCTCTGACGCATTCAAATGATAAAGGGCTCCATAGAATTCATCGAAACCGTGAGCGGTGGGCAGGTGATTATCTCTGTCACCGAGATGATTTTTGCCAAACTGGCCGGTAGCATAACCCAAGGGCTTGAGTAGTTCTGCAAGGGTCGGGTCTTTTTCGTGCATGCCGAGTTCCGCACCCGGCAACCCCACCTTTAACAGGCCGGTACGAAAACCGCTCTGACCGGTGATAAAGGAGGCCCGACCAGCCGTGCAGCTTTGCTCGGCGTAATAGTCGGTAAACATCATCCCTTCCTTGGCAACACTATCGATGTTGGGCGTCTTGTATCCCATCAGCCCCATTGAATAGACGCTTATATTACTCTGGCCGATATCGTCGCCCCAGATAATGACAATGTTTGGTGGCTTATCTTTCGCCAGTGCAGAAGCCGCCAGGATGATTATCCCCAGCACAATGAGTATTTGACAAAGAAACCGTACTGATTTGATTGTGATTCTCATATGGAGTCCTCCTTCTACTTCATGTTGTACTTCTTCTTGAATTCCTTGATCATCTCTGCCTGTGCCGCTTCAGCAGGTTCCCAGCGACCCGCTTTAATGAAGTCGGTTATTGGATCAGGAACAGTCCCTTTTGCCGGTGGGCTCGGTGGCTTGTTTGGACCGGCCACGGACCATGCCTGATCAGGAGAAACAACCATTCGTTCGACGATCGCTTCTTTTGAAATGTTCCAGACCATATTGTCGACGGCAAGTGACAGTGGGCCGGTATACGTTTCCAGGACACCCCTTAATATATCGTCATGGGTACTCTGTTCATTAAAAAAATGGTAACCGACTGCATGGCGGGGCTTAATGGTACTCATTACCTTACCAAATGCCTGTGGCGAGGTATGAATCTGAGTGCCGACTAACAGAGCCTGACCTGGGGACTGGCCATATAATTTGACTAAGTCGGGTGGAGTCAAAAAAGTCTCATGAATAGCAAGGTCAGCATTGGCAGCATATTTTATATACCATTTATTCGGGAAGGTATCTCCACCAATTACGACCTTGAGGCCGGCATATTCGAGGATAAAGCTCACAGGACCGTCACCCGCATGGATTGCTGGGATGGTCCTGATCGTCACGCCATTTTCTTGATACACCACCGCATTCACAGCCTTATAGTCAAACTCTTTGACGGTAATTTCCCCCGGCTTGGGACTGAGAACAAAATTTCTTGTTGTGGCATCCCAATTATAGGCTTTCAAGAAGTGACCCACCGCATACGCCGTTCCCATATCCTTGGTCGCCCCTGTGGGTCCCCAGATTCTCAACGGACCGGTGCGCCCTGCAGTCCAGCCACCCGCCCATAAAGTTGCCAGATCACCCCAGTGGTCAGTATGAAGATGGGTGAGGAATACTTTATTGAGAAAATCGTATGGAATCATTAGGGCTGCCACATTGGTCATGGAGCCGGTACCGATATCGAAAAGGAACTTGTCGCCATTTCCGAGTTCGGCCAGAAAACATGTGGCAGCCTGGTCACGCCGAGCAGCCGGCAGGCCAGTTCCACAGGCAATAAGCCGGATTTCATCATTCTTCAGTTCTTCGGTTCCAGGATAGTAAACATACCTCTCCGGTGCAGTGCCTGTTGGAGATTTCACAGCACCGCCTGCTGCAAATACATTGTTGGCCATCAACAGGACGCAAATCACCAACATCACCTGTCCAAAAAACTTTATAGTTTTCTTCATGGTGTCCCCCCTTCTAGCGTTTATGGAAAAAAAACTATTTATGTAACAACTTAGGATATAAATATCGTACAACTCGATAGTTTTTTTTCAATCTTTTTTTTGATAACTTCATCAAGTTAGTAACTGCACCGGTTTGTTAATTTGAATTTTAAAATTCTACAAAGCTGATCATTAGAAAAAATAAAGGCCGGTTCATCCTGCCTTTCTTTTTCTGTCTATTATGGTAAGTTCGATACCACGCAACAGACAAACGCAACTATTCAATATATTTCCTAAAAAGGATTTTTATGTGAAAAGATCAATCGTATTTTTCCTGCTGTTTTGTTTGACATCACTTCTACCTGTCAACTCAGCAATGGCCGATTGGATCAACCTGACCGGTGCTGAAAATGCCAGAAACATCGCTGAGATTTACATCGATAAAGATCATGTCAAGATCCAGCTTGAGGTGTTTATTAAAGACCTGATCATCTTTGACGAACTCATCCCGGAGTCCTTTTTTCCAGAGCCTATCCCCGGCCGACCGGGACTGGAAGAGCGTCAGAAGATTATTGCGGACAAAGTATTCCAGGTCATCACTGACAGTGGAGAGAAACTGCCGGTTACCGTTGATCTGGTCGAACCCCGTCTGCGCATTGAACGGCCCTCCCCTTTTGCCGGTTCCATCAATCCCTATACCAGGCAGAGAATTCCCGGCCCGCCGGATGACAAAAGGGTTATGTACGCGGAACTGGTTTATCCTTTTACAGGAAAACCGGAATCACTGACCTTTATCCCGCCCCTTGATGAAAATGGCATCCCCAGGGCCTCCATCGGTTTTCTCTGCTATCACCAAGGGGTGCCGGTGGTGGATTTCAGACAACTTACCAACGAGAATACCCTGAATCTTGACTGGCAAGACCCCTGGTATTCAGTCTTTGAAAAGAAACAGCTCAAACGCACCCTGCAGTCAGGAGTGCGCACCTACCTGTATATCGAGCCCTATGACGTGCGGCACGAGATTCTGGTGCGGATCAAAGACATGATGGCCTGGATGGAATTTGACCTTAAGGGCAATGAATTCATCGAGGAGGATGAATTCAACCCGGTACGCGAACAGGTGGCCCAGTTCTTCATGGAACGAGAGAAGGTTCTTATTGACGGAAAACAGCTCAAGCCGATCCTGGACAAGACCGCATATGTGGAGTCCTCCATGCTGCGCAGCCGCTTTATTGAGATGCCGGAGCGGGTACCGCTCAACACGGCCATGATAGGTATTGTAATAACCTACCTGACTGATGGCATCCCCCAGGAGGTGGAAACCCAATGGGACCTGTTCTCTGACCGGGTGCAGAAGGTGACGGCCCGCATGACTGACCCGGCCGGGCCTTTTCCCTATGATCTGGAACCTGACGATAACGTCCTCAAATGGACGAACTACCTGAAGACTTACAAAATCCCCACAGTGGATAAAATAATGGTTTCAGATGCCCATAGGGGAACACGTATTCCTATTGGATCACTGCTATGCGCTGCCCTGTTGATACCCTTTGCTTTTGCACTACGCTCCAGACAAAAAAAATCTCAGCCCATTACAGTTCAAATTTCCATTGTCGGTCTCCTGGTCATTGGCATGATTGCTCTCTTTCCAGTCTGGCAGGTTCCTGTAGGCAGCAGTGCACGGGCAAGCCGGATAAGTGAGGATGACAGCAAGGAAATTGTTCTCAGCCTGCTGAAAAACGTTTATCGGGCCTTTGACTTCCGTGAAGAGGAAGATGTTTATGACAAATTGGCAATCAGTGTCAGCGGCGACTTGCTCACCGATGTTTATCTGCAGAGCCGAAAGTCAATGGTAATTGAACAGGCAGGTGGTGCCCAGGCAAAGGTCAAACAGGTTGATGTATTGGAAACAGATGTAAAAGAATCAAATAAGCAGAAAGGAGCCCTTGATATCAGGACAAAGTGGACCGCCATTGGTAGTGTTGGTCACTGGGGGCATATCCATACCCGGCAGAATGTGTATGATGCCATCCTGACTCTGGCTGTTTCTGATGGCTCCTGGAAAATTACCGGAATCGAGCTGCTGGAGGAAAAGAGAGTGGATCCGAGAGCGCCTGCGGCGCAGGGGAATAGGTAGAAGGCTGAAGGCTGAAGGTGAAAGGACATAGATGAGAGATCACACAAAGCTTCGGGCATTTGAGTTGGCTGATGAAGTAGCCTTGTTAGTGTATAAAATTACAGCAAGTTTTCCGAAGGAAGAGTTGTATGGCCTGACTTCTCAAATGAGGCGTGCAGCAGTTTCGGTTCCGTCTAACATTGTAGAAGGCTGCGCACGTGACAGTCAGGCTGATTACCTTCGCTTCCTTAATATAGCCTTCGGGTCATTGAGAGAACTGCATTATCAATTAAGTTTGTCAGAGCGTTTGGGATTCTTTGACACACCGGAAAAACCTTTGGTAAATGAAAAAATTATTGAAGCCGAAAAGGTTTTAAACGGTTTAATCAAATCCTTGCGAAATGATTAAATTCAAATGAAGGAGACTAACTGATCACTTCAACCTTCAGTCTTCAGCCTTCAACCTAAGTAACTAATAAATGATCGAAATTAACTCACTTACATTTTCCTATCCTTTCGGGGAATTTCTTCTCGGCATTAAAGAACTTACGGTTGCCAGTGGAGAAAAAGTCGCAGTTGTAGGCCCGAGCGGCTCAGGTAAGACAACCCTGCTGAATCTTGTTGCAGGTATTCTGCATCCCAAAAGTGGCAGCATCAAAGTGAATGATGACGAAATAAGTACTTTGGAAGATTTCGCCCGGAGAAATTTCCGTATCACCAACATTGGTTTTATTTTTCAGGATTTTGGCTTGCTCGATTACCTTGATGTCCGTGATAATATCCTTCATCCCTACCGGATTACCGATGCTCTTAAGCTCAACTCTGATGTCCGTCTTCGTGCTGACATGCTTGCAGAACAGATGGGGATCGCTGACAAACTGCTGCGCCACCCGCCTGACCTGTCCCATGGAGCACGACAGCGGGTTGCCATCTGCAGAGCCTTGCGCCCGGGACCAAAGCTGATCCTGGCTGACGAGGCTACCGGCAACCTCGATCCCAAAAACAAGCTACACATCCTCGAGTTATTGTTTGAAAATGTGGACAAACATGGTGCAACTTTACTTGCCGTAACCCATGATCAGGAACTACTGCCGCATTTTGATAACGTTGTCAATTTTAGCGATTTTTTGCAGGGGGAGACAACATGATGGACAGTCTTTACCTTGCATGGCAATACCTGATCTACAACAAGAAAAAGTCCTTTATCCTTGTCTGTTGCATCACCATTATAGCTGCACTGCCCCTGGCCCTGGAAGTCCTGCTCAATGAGAGTGAAAGACAACTTGCCTTGCGGGCAGAATCGAGTCCGTTGTTGATCGGAGCCAGGGGAAGTGCGCTCGACCTGGTAATGAACTCGCTGTACTTTGGTGATGAAGTGCCGGAAACAATCACCATGGCTGCAACCGAACAGGTTATGGATACCGGGCTTGCAGCGCCGATTCCCCTGTATGTGAGGTTCAAGTCACGCGGTTTTCCCATTGTCGGGACCACGCTTGATTATTTTGATTTCAGGGGTCTGGAACTGGCAGAGGGCGGCATGTTTACCATGTTGGGTCAGTGTATTATTGGCGCTGAAGTTGCCCGGGAACTTGAATTGAAACCGGGTGATTATATTGTGTCCTCACCGGAAACCCTGTTTGATATTGCCGGCGTCTATCCCCTGAAAATGAAAATTACGGGAGTGCTTGCCTCGACCCATGGTGCCGATGACCTGGCAGTCTTTGTGGATATTCAGACAGCCTGGGTAATCCAGGGACTGGGGCATGGACACAAGGATGTGACCAGGACGACGGACAGTTCAGTCATTCTCAAGAAAGAGGAGGTAATGTCACGGCGAACGCCAAGCTCATACAGTATGCGGAAATAACCGAAGACAATATTGACTCCTTTCATCTGCACGGTGATGCGATCAATTTTCCGTTAACAGCTGTTCTTGCTCTGCCGTATGATGAAAAGTCAGGCACTATCCTCCAGGGTCGCTACCTGGAAAAAGAAATGCCATACCAGATAGTCAGGCCCAAAGAGGTGATCGACACCCTGATGGCCAATATCTTCAAGATCCGCAACGTGCTGGACGCTGTCATTTTGTTAGTGGGAAGTGCCACCCTGCTGGCCCTTGTCCTGGTTTTTTCTCTGTCGCTCCGGCTTCGGGAAAGGGAGATTGACGTCATTTTCAAACTGGGTTGCAGCAGGGCAACTATTGCAAAACTTCTGGGTGCTGAGATTTTTATCATCATCTTGATCAGTGCTGGAGTTTGCGGGGGATTGCTGTTGTTTATTTCTGGTTATGATCAATCATTAGTTAGAGCCTTATTTATTTAGGTATAAAAAATATGGAGTGTTGGAGTATTGGAAAAAAAACATAAAATATTGCGATTGTCATCAATTTGCATCGTTGCTGTAACAGCAATTATATACCTCCAATGTTTTTCTTTTGCTGCTTCATCAACTCCCCTTACTGTTTACACCGTCAATTACCCGCTCTATTACTTTAGCGAGCGGATCGGTGGTGATCATGTAAAGGTCGTTCTCCCTGCTCCAGAAGATGTGGACCCGGCTTTCTGGGAGCCAAGTACAGATACGGTCAGACAGTATCAAAAAGCCAACCTGATCATACTGAACGGCGCAGGCTACGCAAAATGGACCAGGAAGGTCAGCCTGCCAATGCTGCGCATGGTGGATACATCAAGGGCTTTTAAAGACGGCTTGATTCATATAGAAAGCAATGTCACCCACAGTCACGGTCCAGGTGGTGACCACTCACACGGAGGTACCGCCTTTACCACCTGGCTTGACTTTTCCCAGGCTGCCATGCAAGCAGAAGCTGTTTACAAGGCCCTTGTCCGCAAACTTCCAGCCCAGAAGCAAAACCTTGCAAAGAACTTTGAAGCACTAAAGGGAGATCTGCTGGAACTTGATAAGCAGATGATCGCTATTGGAGACCGTTTAGCTCAGGCCCCGCTCTTTGCTTCCCATCCTATTTACCAGTACCTTGCCCGACGCTATAGTATGAATATCAGGATGATGATGTGGGAGCCGGATGAAGACCCGGGTGTAAATGCATGGAACCATTTGCAGGAAATCTCGAAAGAGCATCCATCCAAATGGATGATATGGGAGGATGATCCCCTGGAGGAATCCGCCCAGCAGCTCAAAGCACTGGGAATCAACAACCTGATTTTTGCCCCCTGCATGAACAGGCCGGAAGTCGGAGATTTCATAGATGTAATGCGCCGGAATATCGAAAACCTGCAGAGTGTGTTTTCAACTGAACATCCTTGAAAAGGCAGGGGCCTAATGGACTCTTCTGATCCGAAAATTGGTAGAAAAAACTAGATAAGTTCTGTTGATATATGAAGGAGTAACTATGTCCTCTGGACATGGCAACACTATAAGAATGGTTCATGAATCACGATTTATAGCAGCTATTGAAACATATAGCTGTCTGTGAAATTGAAGTATTTTGGATATTATCTTTAATGTTTTGGCGGGGGTCAAAATTGAATACTTGGTGCAGGATTGTTAAATTTAATGACAAGGATAATCAACGGCGCCACCAAAACTGACTCCGTTAGACCACTCACCTTTCTTGCCTTCTGATTGATCCGCTTGGTCGGCGTATTAGCAGGTCCCTTTGCGGTCACGATCGCTCCCGGTAAGCCCATGTCTGCCGCAGTAGCCGTGTCGGCGGATTAGGCGGCCGGAACTGCCAGTTCCAAGACTGGCTGGACAAAAAACCCAGCAGCAGCGTCAGGAACTGCCGTGGGGCGCGGAAGAAGATCGGCAGCGAACTCAAACCGATCTTAATCACCCGGGGGGACTGCAGAGCCCGGCGGAATTGTCGCAACCATTCCTCTGAGGTCAGGCGGTAATCCTCTGTCCCGTCTACCTCCTCGACGAGGTCGAAATAATCTTTCGCACACCTAAATAACTGTCCAGGTTCGGGGTAGTACCCGCCCCACCCCTGTTCTAGCACCGCCCAGTGGAAGTCATCCGACCCACGGCGTAAGGTGAACGGACTGTTTAACAACACAGGCAGAACCGACGGCTTCCGAAGGATGTGGATCGTAGTCGTAGTGAACCGCCGGATCGATGATGCCGGATCGATCAGCCGGTGGACCGTGGCGAACAGATGTCGATACACATCGTCCGCCCGTCCGGTTGCAACATCGTCTGGCTGGACAAAGTGTTCCATAGACCCGTTGGCGATCAGCCCGTCGAATGTACCATCCCACTCCCTGGGGATAGCTCGGTAATCGAGCAGGTGTACGTCGAGGCCTTTGCGACGGCAATAACAGGCCTGCTCTGGATTGACTGTGATGCCGACCCCGACGACCCCACGGTACCGAGCCCGCTGGAGAAGCGTTCCATACCCACAGCCAATATCCAACAACCGGCCGCCCTCTCCACACTGAACCTGATCCAGCAAGTAATCGTGCTGATTCGTCTGAGCCTGTTCAAATGGCAGCTCGGGGTTACCGTGGTAAATCCCCTCGGTCAGATCGAACAGGCCGCAAGCCGGAAAGAACCGGTCGACCGCCGAATAACAGGTTACAACTGTCTCCCACGGTTGTACACTCGCCAGCTGGGCATCGGTCGATATTCGGGAACTCGCCACGTTCATAGTATCTTTACCTAATTATAACCCCCACTGAGAACAACTGTCCCTTTTGAGGCTAAAAAAACTGCTTTCTGGTAAACCTCTTTCATTGGAGCCTCCTCCTGTTAGAGGTTTAAATTTTCTGTCTAAATAAAATATAAGGATTTATGACATGAAGAATCAAGTACTACAATGTGTTAGAAATAAACAAGATATGATAGTCTATGCCTTGCCATCACCTAGCATTTGATCTGAGTAATTGCTGTTTTCCCTTCATACTGGCAATCAAAATCACCCCCTGGCAATTTTCACTTTCCCTTCATAGCAGGAAGTTTGACTCATTAAACAAAAAAAGGCAGAGCCATTTCTGACCCTGCCTGCAAATCATTTTTTAAAAAATATTATTTAGCACCTACATCTTTGAGCGCCTGGGTGCATCGTGCACTGATCTTGCCGGCATTTTCATCCAGACATTTCAGGATACGGCCTTCACCAGCAGCAACTTCAGCGCAGAATTTATCCATGTCTGCATCGCATTCATTTGCTACATAACCGAGTGCGGCAACAAACCTCTCAAGCTGCGCAGCCGCATCATAGAGTGCGTACTCGCACTGGCCGGTCAATTTGTCGGAGTGGGCATACAGACAGGCCAGCATACGACCTTCTCCCGGGGTAACATCTTTACAATAGGTGGTAAGCTCCTTCTCGCAACCTGTAGCCACAGTCTCTACTACATTGTCTACTGCCCAGGCTGATGAAATAGATACAAAAAACATGGCCACTATCGCTAATAAGACAACTCTCTTCCTCATAATTGACTCCTTTCTATTTTGTTGAATTGATTGTTGGTGTTAGCCAACTTAATAATCCTACCTTCCTTATACATGTATTAAATTTATTGAGTGTAATTCTTCTAACTTCGCCTCCCCTTGATTTGGAAATAGTTCTCTCCTCTACCTGCGACGCGGCTGTCTTTGAGGGCTGGTCCTGGGCGCAGGATTAGAGCTAGGCCTGGGCGCAGGATGAGGGCTGGGTTTGGGCGTCGGTTTAGGTCTGGGCCTGTGGTGGTAGTGCCTTCTGTGGTGATGACGCCAACGACGGTGACGCCGCACTATCCTGATGGGAGCAGTAATCACGAATGCTGTCAACACCGGCCTTGGTTGAGGATAGGTTACAATCACCGTAGTGTTGGGTCTGCCCCACCCTCCTCGTATATAGACCCAAGTCGTTCCTCCATAATTCCAGTATCCAGGCACATAAACATAATCAACCTGGGGAGGGAGGACCCAATAGCCTGGAACCCAAACATAGGTTCCGTTAGTCCACCACCAGTAACCATACGCCCAGGCATAATCGGGACCCGGCTGAGGGGGTCTTTCATCATCCATAGGTTGCGATGGAGGCGCCTCTGTTGAGGTCTGCTCGGGCTCCTCTGCCGGAATTGTCATCTCCACAGGTTCTGGATCACCTTCCTGCCATGGCGTTGGTTCATCAAGATTGTCAGGTTCTGCAGGAACATCTTCAGCTAATACTAAACGCGGCAGTATATTCGTCCAACTGAGCAGAGTAATACCCATTAAGATTTTTAAAAAAATACGACGGGGCACCCCAAGTTGCTTGTAGCCTTTTTCTTCTGCCTTTTGTTTTTTCATGAGCAAACCCTCATCGTTGATTTTGTTCGCCTCGGAGTAAGCTTAAACTAGAGGTCATCAATTATTATTGCCAGATTATCTAATTCTGTTATTGCCTTGGATATGAGGTAAAATCCGCTAAGAACAGAAGGCAATGGATTAGTCTTTTCTACTTGACACTGTCAGACATATCAGCAGCAATTGCAACTTTTCAGCTGCCTTCAATTCATGTCTTTTATGTCCTGCAGCAACTTAAAAAGCCGAACGAAAATTCCAAATTATCTCAAAAATTCGTAACGTAACAAATAGGTAGATAACAAGTAACAAGATATTTAGCAGTAAAGAGTGTTTGTATTTAGATAACCTATAGATACCATCATATAGATTTAATAATATTAATAAAAAACCAAATACAATAGTAACAGCCCCGGCAGCTTTATCTGCCATTGTGCCTAAGAGTAAATTCCGTGGGTTTTTTATCGCATAAAATCCTGCTGCCAAAATCAATGAACACACAACGTAATTTCTAACGTGAATAAAAATGTTATTGATAATTCCTTCATCAATTGCGTTGTTGATTTTAGCTAAAATGCTCATATTGATTTGCCATTGCAGCAAAGAGGCAACCGCCCTGTAAAATCTCCTTGCTGAATTGGTTGATTAATTTAAGAAGATTCATGCCCGATAGTGATTATTATTACAAAACAGGAAATTGCTTCTGGAACATTGACTTAAATCAAAAATAAGATTTAGAATTTTCTATTTAAAAGGCATTGCTAATCACAATTGATAGCAAACATTACAATTCTCAAAAACCGGCCCTGAAAACAATAGATACAAATATTTTTTGTTCTCTGACCCGGCTTTGTTACTAAGTTAACAGAGCGCCTGTTACTTCATCGGTGAACTCTGCTTAAGCAGAAACGCCTCCACAGCAGCCTTGCTTTCAGGGCGCAGGTTCTCTACTCCATCGTAGGGTAGGCCCAGCGCCGGTCCTTCGTCAGGATATTTCTGCTTCCTCATCATGTGCCGCCGAATAATGCGCGCAAATTCCGCACCGCCCCAGGCTCCCACTTCAGTCGATACTGACCACTCTTCCCGCGTATCACGATAGAGGTCATAAAACTTTGCTCCGATGGGATTTTCTCCAGGCCCCGGCACGTCCATTTTGAAGCGCTCTTTCACAACAGCCTTCAGGGAGTTGCCTGAGTAGATGAAGACGTAGTCCCGTCGGCCGTTTGTCTCACCCTCCAGCATCAGAGCGGTTTGGTCCAAACCGTCGATCAACCGATCAGTAGGAATCTTGTCCGCTGCTCCTGCAAATCGAGCGAGGGTAGTGAACAGGTCCGTGACATGGATGATGTCACCCACGATTGAGTCCGCCTCGACCATGCCGGGCCAGCGAACAAAGGCATCGACACGCACTCCGCCCTCACTGGTATCTCCCTTGCCGCCTCGAAAGATCATGGGTGTGAAGCCGCTTTCCGGTGAGTACTTGGTGAAGTGGCCGTTATCGCCCATCACGATAAGTATTGTATTGTCGGCAATGCCGAGCTTGTCCATTTCGTCCATGATGTCCCCGATCCAGGAATCAAGCAGTTTCATTTTCTCGACATAGGTGCCGCCGTTCGGGGTCGTGTATTCATCCGTCGTCGTCCTCGGTCCTGTGAGCGGATAGAGTGGCCAGTACTGCAGGAAAAACGGTTTGTCCTGCCCTGCGAGTATGCGCAGGTGCTCCATGGTTTGTTCCTGGTAACGCACGTTCATCTCGTGATACTTGGCCTCGGTCCACCGTTCGCCCGGCTCCATATGCACTTCCCGGACTTTCTCACCGCGCCTGCCTTCTACTCCCGTCACCATTGCGGCGGGATCGGGGCGATGCCAATTGTCCAGAGTAAATCTGTCATCGTAATTGTTCTTGCCTATACCGATAGCGATTTCCTCATCAGCAGCGTCATCATTGAAAATAGTCAACTGGCCCTGCTGGTGGATAGGAAAGGCGGCAAAGTCAAACCCTTGGTGGGTGGGCCAGGACTCCATAATGTCACCCATGTGCCATTTGCCTATGTGCACAGTATTGTAGCCTGACTCTGACAGGATTTCAGCCAGAGTGACCTCCTTGCCCGGCAGACCGAATCCAGCGATATCGACCGCGGTGTCGCCCATGCCGTAACGAAAGGGCTGGCGGCCGGTCATAAAGGCAACGCGTGTCGGCGTACAGGAGGGTTCGGTGTACATCCGCGAGAAGCGCATGCCTTGATCGGCGATCTTATTTATATTGGGAGTCTTGTAGCCGCGAATCGAATTGAGCTCAGGGATTCCCAGATCTCCAAAACCGATATCGTCAACCAGGATGTAGAGAATATTTGGCGGTTTACCACCATTCTTTTTTTTGAACTCGGCAAGTTTTTTGTCGACTATTTTATCGTCAGCAGCCCATTTTTTTCCGTTCTGGGCCTCGAGGATGTAGTACTCGGCATCGTGAATGATCTCTTCAGCCTGTACCGTTGCTGCCCAGGTTACAAGCAGCAAGACAGCAAGACCAAATGCAAGCCAATGTTTCTTGTTTACGTAACATCCCATGGCATTCTCCTTAGAAATTATCATTTTTTGTTTTTAGGGTTATTCTACCAAACAAAATTGAGGGCAAGCACAGGACCTGCCAAGCGCATATCATACTTGAACCTGCTAAGCCCTTAACCGGTCTCATAATCCTGGTCCAACGCCCGATAACCGGCTATAATGGCAGCATATTTCCAGGGCTGAAACTGTATAAGGCCAATGGCATTCCAGGTGAAGTCACTGCCTGCGCCAAAGCCGCCGATATCACCGCGAAGATTCAATTTCCATCTATCATTAAAATTATACATATAACGAAGATCGACTATTGGATCAACCCAATCTTCTATTTTACTGAGTTTTGGTGCTGGCGGTGCAATGAATGTTATTTCAGGCTCCAGTTTTGTGTAACGCACCCCTCCGAGAAAATCAAAAGTATGCGGTCCATTTTGTCTGTTAAAGTTGAATAAGAATCCTAAATCATTTAGTATTAATTATCAAAAAATAAATACGTAAAAATACGGATAAGTTATTTTTCCTTCGGTTTACCTGTACCTGTTATGTCTTTTCATGGAGCTGCTTCAACAGAAATATTAGCAGGACTGTGTTTTATTGATACCAATAGATAGTGGCAATATACCTTGATTATATATCGCATTTTACTCATTATTTTTTTTCTTTCATGTATGGGCGGTACGGTCTATGGCAGCCCACAGGACTATATAGATGAAAATAAAGAAGATGCTCTTCAAGGCGCAGAATTAATCCCTGCTAAAGGTAATTTCGTGGCAGTGCCCATCCCCATTTCCAACCCAACGGTAGGCACCGGCTTACAAGCTGCCCTGTTGTATCTCCATCCTAAAAAAGATACCCAACCCCAGAACTCGACCAGCGGCATTGTCGGCATGTATACCGATTCCAACAGCTGGCTTGCCGGTATATTCCATGATGGCTATTGGGCTCCGGGACCCGCACCTACATGAATATCAAGCGCTTTGATGTAGGTGCTGGATTGGGTGCGGGAAAATATAGGGGAATGATTCTTTTTCAAAACCGTGAAGTGTTTGAGCAGTTCAAGACCGGTATTTGGAAATCAAAGATAGGTGTTGAATCTGCTATCGGTGAAAAGACTGCCACTACAGTATCTGTCGTTGACAAAGGAGCCACACTTCACTTACTGTCGGAGACCGGTGCGGCAGTGACGGCCAGTGCCCGCCTGGTTAACTTGTCAGTTAACGAAGATTTGACCGATACCGGTGTTTCATCGATCGGCTTACCTAACACCGGATTTACTGTTGTGGACCGGCAGGGCGCCGACGCCCCGAGAACCTGGGACCACAAGCTGCCGTTTCTTGCCCAGAAAGTTATTGATAAGGGTTACGATCTGCCCCTGCCTTACGGTATCGGTCTGACCTACGTCAAGGTGGATCAGGACATACTGCTGGATAATCTCGAGGTCGGGATCAATGGCAGAGAGGAGGAGCCCTTTGAATTTGTAGCATTTGGAAATCCCAGTGCGGAGAATGACACCGTGCAACTTAAACTTGATGCCTGGCTGTTTCCATTCATGAATGTTTTCGCTTTGCTCGGTAAGATTGACGGCAAGGCGCCAATGGACATCATCCTCGACGGAAACGGCATGCTTGACCATCTCGATATCACATGTTCTGGATTTCCCCCCAATCCTCTATGCCAAAGTCTTCAGGATAAAACTTTTACCGTGCCCATCGAGACAAAATTTTCAGGCAAAACATATGGGATCGGCACTGTTTTTGCCGGCGGCTGGAACAACTGGTTCGTCACCCTACCGATCAGCTTAAACTACGCGGACATGGATGGGAAAGACACCGCGGGTATTGCAATTACATTCACTCCAAGGTTCGGCAGGGTTCTTAATCTGAAGAACAAGGGCAACCTGGCCCTGTTTGCCGGCGGCAACTACCTGAAGACCGACTTGACTGTTTCCGGAACTGTATCTACCCCTGAAGAGAATCTTATCATTGACTACACCATCGAGCAGATCAACAAGGACGGATGGAACCTGCTGCTCGGTTACAACTGGGATTTCAACAAACGTTGGTCGTGGACCCTGGAGTACGACGGTTTTATCGGCTCACGCGAGGCCTTCATTACTTCAGTCACTAGGAGGTTCTAGCAATCATATCAAAATCTAGGTGTCTTGCCGGAATAGAAAATACCTTGGGCCTCTTACCGAGTCAGGATGTCCAGTGGCAATAGTCACTATGCACTTTCTAAACAATGTTCTTGATTCACCCCCCTCTCTTTCATAAGAATAAAGAAGAAAAGGTTTTGGAGCCCAATTAATTAACAGGGCCAAGGCTGGTGGTCTGATTAATTGAATCATTTGTTTATTTTCTCTATGTAACTGGGTTTATACGACATAGGTGCATTTTCTATAGTTTTTCTTTTGCTGCTGACAATACGTAAAGAATTTCGTATATAATGTAGCGCTCCCTTTTTTAGGCAATTTATAACAATTCACTTTTTCAGGATGAAGATATGAGCAAAGAAATCTACCAGGAACCATTGGTAAGCCGTTATACAAGCCGTGAAATGCAGGAACTTTTTTCTGAACGCACCAGAATCCAAACATGGCGTCGTTGCTGGATTGCCCTTGCAGAAGCCCAGAATGAACTTGGCCTTTCAGAGATTGTCACCCGGGAGATGATCAATGAATTAAAAGAAAACGCAGATGATATTGATTTTGATATGGCTGCAAGCAAGGAAAAGGAAATCCGGCATGATGTCATGGCCCATGTTTTTACCTATGGCCGCAAATGTCCCAAAGCTGAAGGTATCATACATCTGGGTGCCACCTCACAGTATGTTGTCTGCAATACTGACTTGATTTTGCAAAAAAAAGGGCTGGAGCTGATAAAAAACGGACTGGTCAACGTAATTGCAAATCTTGCTGATTTTTCAAATAAACACAAAGGGTTGGCAACTTTAGGGTATACCCATTACCAGCCTGCACAGCCTACCACTGTGGGTAAAGCGCACTACCCTCTATATCCAGGACCTGCTGCTGGATCTTGACTACATAGAAAACCTTGAAAAACAAATAAAAGCCCGGGGTGCCAAGGGCACAGTCGGCACCCAGGCCACTTTTTTGGAATTATTCAATGGCGATCATGAAAAGGTTCGGCAACTTGACAGTCTAGTTGCAGCAAAACTCGGCTTTAAACAGAACTTTCCCGTTACCGGGCAGACCTACCCCAGAAAACTGGACATGAAAACCGTCGAGACCCTTGCAGGCATTGGGGCTTCAGCGCATAAGTTCGCCGTTGATCTCAGGTTGCTTTCCAACCTCAAAGTACTGGAAGAACCCTTTGCGAAAAAACAGGTAGGAAGTTCTGCCATGGCATACAAACGCAATCCCATGCGTTCTGAACGTATGACAGGCTTAGCCCGTAAACTTATGGGACTCGTAGCAAACTTTTCTGCAACCTATGCTAATCAATGGTTTGAAAGGACACTCGATGATTCAGCAATACGCCGGATGGATATACCACAGGCATTCCTTCTCACCGATGCCATACTAAAGCTTTACATTAATGTGTCGTCGGATATGGTTGTTTTCCCGAAACAAATTGAGAAACAGCTTCTTCAGGAACTCCCCTTTATGGCCACCGAGAAAATTTTAATGGCCGGTGTTGAAAAAGGCAAAAGCCGTCAGGAATTACACGAAGTTATTAAAATTCACTCCCTTGCTGCCGGAAAAGTTGTCAAGGAGGAGGGTAAAGGAAAATGACTTGCTGCAAAGACTGGCGAACGACTCTGAAATCCCTTTTACTGCAGATGAACTTGAAGACATGATAGGTGATTTCCAACAATTTACCGGCAGAGCGGAAAAACAAACTGAAGAATATTTAACTGTTTTTGTGCAGCCTCGCCTGAAACCTTACAAGGATATATTGGGAAAGGTTGATGCTGAACTTTCTGTGTAATTCCTCATGGTTTTCACTTCAAATCTACGATTACGACAAATATTGTTCAGTTCATATAATTATGGTAAATAAATCTTGCGTAACCGACTGACAACCTTAAAAAATGACAAAATGTTCATATGTTCTTCAATGCAGTTGAGAATCTCTCCGGACAGAATTCATTACTTGAAATTCATTTTGGAAGGATATGACAACCTGGCGACCCTCTCTACTGTAAACGCCAGGCAAGGTTTAGTTGAGATACACTATCCCCCTGAAATTGAAAAGGATTTAACAGACCTGCTCACAGAGATTACCTCTGATATTGTCAAATAATTCTAATTAGGATGCACATATTATGAAACGATCGGTTTCAACTCCATTACTTGTTATTTTGTTTTTCTTGATTCAAGTGCTTCTTGCTCAGACTGTAGCTGCAGTTGAGAAAAAACGAATAACAAAAGCCGATACAAGCGGTAAGGTTTTCAGCCTTTCAGAATGCGTCTCAATTTCAGTTGAAACCAGCCCGCAAATCCTCTATTCGCAGGCCGATATTACTGAAAAGGAATATTCACTCTCAAGTTCCAAAAAGGATCTCTATCCATCCCTATTCTTTCGATACGGGTATAGATATTCTCCCGATGCCAATGCTATCTTTGGGATCAAAGATTACTACAATTATTCATTTACCATTGAGCAACCCATATATCGGGGCCGGTCTCTTGTGACCGGGGTTGAACTTGGCGAACTTGACCTGGAATTTTCCAAGGCAGACATGGCCCGGACAAAAAATGATATTATCCTCGCGGCGCACGAGGCCTATTACAATCTTCTCAAGACCAGGAAATTTGTAGAAGTTGCCAAGCAGTCCCTGGAAGAGAGAAAGGCCCATCTCAAGGATTCCAGGGCCTTTTTCAAGGCCGGCCTGATCCCTAAAAACGATATGCTGCAAAGCGAGGTTCAGCTGGCTGGAGCAGAAATAGAACTTATCAGGGCCATGAATCTATCCATCATGGCTTTGGCTAGACTTAACACCTTATTACGCCGGCCGGTTGAAACGGAAATCCAGGTGGAAGACATACTTGAATATGAGCCAAGTGAGATCTCCTGGGAGTTGGCTGTAGAGCAGGCAAAGAAATTCCGTCCGGAACTGAAACAGAGCAATATATCCATTGAGCAGGCTGATAAGAATATAATTCTTACCAGGGCCCCTTACCTTCCCGCCGTATCAGTTTCAGCCAACTACCTGAAACAGGGTGACGATATTTTTGCCCAGGAATATCAAACCCTAGGAGGATCAAGCGAGGTGAAAACAGCCATGGCAACCATTGAATGGCGCTTCTGGGCCTGGGGCCAAAGCAAAGACAAAGTGGCTTCTGCCAAGCACAATATGAAAAAAGCACAGGAAAACCAGTTCGAATTACTGGATAATATCATCCTGCAGGTCAGAGAGGCCTTCGTGGATATTAAAGAATCAGAGTATAATATCGGCGTTACTGAGAAAGCAATAGAACAGGCAGAAGAGGATTATCGTATCAACCAGTCCAGATACCAGGCCCAGCTCAGCACCACAACGGATGTCCTTGATGCCCAGACACGACTGACAAGAGCACGAATCAATTATTATAATGCCCTGTATAACCATCGAATATCACTGACGCGCCTGGCCTGGTCTACAGGAACGCTTATTCTGTAATTAAAATTTATTCGTCTCAATATGAACGCAATTAAGAAATCATACATAGAAACATTTGGCTGCCAGATGAATGAGCGTGACTCAGAAATTATGGGCCAGATGCTATGCAACTCCGACTACATACCTACCAAGGATATTAAACAGGCGGATCTGATTGTAATTAACACCTGTTCCATACGTGAAAAAGCTGAACAGAAAGTTTACAGCCTTCTCGGCAGGTTGAAGAAACTCAAAGAGGAAAAGCCATCCCTTATTATATCTGTTGCCGGCTGTGTTGCCCAGCAGGAAGGTAAAAAGCTGCAGGCCAGGGTGCCCCAGGTCGATATTGTACTCGGCCCGCAACAGATATACCGGCTACCAGAACTTGTAGGCAAAGTTACAGAAAATGGTAATCCACAGATGGCTGTGGATCTCTCACCTGCTTTTGAGATTCCCCGGTACATACCCCCCTCCCCTGTCAAGCCGGCTTCGAATGATAAACATACCACAGCTGCTGAATCCTTTAAAAAGTATGTCACCATCATGCAGGGATGCAATAACTTCTGCACGTACTGCGTTGTTCCATACACCCGTGGCAGAGAAACAAGCAGACCACATGATGACATCGTTGCAGAAATAACAGCTTTGGCAGATCAGGGAGTCAAAGAGGTTACCCTTCTGGGCCAGAATGTAAATTCTTACGGCAAGGCCCATGACAGCAGCCTTAAATACATAACATTTCCAGAACTCCTCCGAAATATCGCCCAAATTAAGGGTATTGAACGGGTGCGGTTTTCCACCTCTCACCCGAAGGATCTTTCGCCCGAACTGATCGAATGTTTTGGAGAAATTGAAAGTCTCTGCCCGCATTTTCATCTACCTGTGCAGTCAGGCTCAAACCACATTCTAAAGAGAATGAACAGGAAGTATTCAATAGAGGATTATCTTGCGAAAGTGAAGGCATTAAGACATGTACGGCCGGATATTGTGCTGACAACTGATATTATTGTCGGCTTTCCAGGTGAAACAGACGACGATTTTCAGGCAACCATGGATCTGCTCGAAACCGTTCGCTACCATGGAGCCTATTCCTTTAAATATTCCGACAGGCCCCAGGCTAAATCAGTTGCCTTCGATGATAAGGTAGACGAACAGATCAAATCAGAAAGACTGCGTCTTCTGCAGGAAAAACAGAATAGCATCAGCCTGCAGGAAAACCGGAAGTATGAAGGCAGTATCCAGACTGTTATGGTCGAAGGTGAAAGTAAAAATGGAGATGGTCAATGGAGCGGCCGCACTATGAGCAATATCATTGTTAATTTCCACAGCACTGCTCTTTCCCCCTGGTCAGGAAGTTCAAGTAAAAATAACAGAGGGACTCCTCCATTCCTTAAGAGGAATTCTTATCTGACATCCCGACACCGATCTTTAATTGAAGGAGTTATTATGATTGTCAGCCTCGCAGATAGGGAACGAAGTGAGACTTCGGAAAGCGCTCCGCCGACAGGTATAACGCCTGTAACCAGTAAGCTTTATGTGGCCCTGCTACTGTTTAAAAAATTTCTAAGGAGTTGCCATGATTGATCTTCACACACATTCTATTTTCAGCGACGGCGAACTTGTACCTGCAGAACACCTGCGACGCGTTGAATCCATGGGCTATGAAGCGGTTGCCATTACCGATCATGCAGATTCTTCAAACCTGGATTTTATAATTCCGCGAATTGTAAAAGTCGCAGAAGATCTGAACCGTTTTTCCCAGACAAAACTTATTCCAGGAATTGAGCTCACCCATATTCCACCACAGATGTTTGGTGAACTTGTTTCCAGGGCAAGAGAACTGGGAGCAAAAATCATCGTTGGTCATGGTGAAACTGTAATGGAGCCAGTCTATGCCGGTACCAACCTGGCTGCAATCCAGGCGGGAGTAGACATTCTGGCCCATCCTGGTTTCATCACCAAAGATGAGGCTCGGTTAGCTGCTGAAAAAGGTGTTTTTCTTGAATTGACCTGCAGAAAGGGACATTCCTTGACCAACGGCCATGTTGCCGGAATTGCAGCAGACACCGGGGCACTTCTGGTTGTCAATGCAGACGCCCATGGACCGGGTGATTTCATGACGGCTGAAATGGCTGAAACCGTAGCCTTGGGAGCTGGACTTGACAAAGATCGCTATGAGAAACTGAGAAGGGATATGTCGGAGCTTGCTTCAAGATAGGTTAGGGAAAAATAGGTTTCAAGGTTTCGAGGGCAAAAGTTAAGATTCAAGGAAGTGCTTAAAATACTTAAGGTACCTTAAGTTAAGGGAGAAGAGGCACAGAGTTACATAGTTAAATGACAAAAACAGAATAACGAATAAAAAATAATTGACAGCAGCAGAATAAAAAAAGTTAAAGGGATAATAATACACAAGTCAAAGATTTTTATTTTTTCCCTTGAAACCTTGAAACCTAGGAACCTTGGACCCTAAACATTAAAGCTGAAAGCTTTTACTCCCCAACCAGCATCCAATAGCGAATTGCTGTCCTTCCAGTTGCCTTTTCACGCCCGCTGATCACCACACGGTTTATTCTGCGGTTCAGGATACTGCTATTGGAGATTTTGACAGTTTACCATCTTTTTTCAGAGATATACGTATAATTCCATTCCCGGGAGTAAATTTTACCGCATTGGACACAATATTATCAAAGACTGTTTTAGCTGTTCCTGGTTCCCGTTAACTTCTAAGTCATCAAGTTGCACGTCAAGTTTAATGTTCCTGGCAAGAATTGAATTCCGGTGATCAGCAACCACCGTTTCTATAAGTTTATCTAATTTAACCCGGTTCTTCTCATAAGGGGTATCCCTGGCTTGAGCCATATTGAAACTTAGAATATTTTCAATCAGTGCCTGCAATTTCGAACAATTTTTATCCAGAATCGCAACTATCTCTTTCTGATCGTTATTAATAGGTCCTGCAAGTTCATCATGGAGCAAACTGGCGCCCTCTTTTATGGAAGCCAGAGGCGTTTTTAAATCATGTGATATATGGGAAATTAATTTAATTTTTTCTTTGTCAGTTTTGCAAGACGTTTTCTTAGCCAATCCAGCTTCTGACCCAGTTCCTGCAGATCTTTGGGCCATGAGACATCAACAGGTGTAGTGAAATTTCCATCACCAAGGCGTTCTATTCCTTTATTAATCTGCCTGATGGCCTGGAGATGAGTGCCATAAAGACAACAATAAGGAGGATGGTAGAAGAAATCAAACCAGAGGTTTGCCAGATAAGTTTTTCTTTATCCTGATTGACTTTCAGCTTCAACGCTCCGACTTCATCAATCATCAACTGATTGCTCGATCTCACAACGGAATTGGCTAATTGGTAAGATCCTGGTAGAGGGAAAGCACCTGTTCCTGCTCTTTTTTAATCTGCTCAGGATCAATGGCAGCACTATTCAAGACCACAACAATGTAGTTTTCCTTGAACTTCAGCTCCTCGATCAATTGCACCAGTTGCTCATCGTTATTAAAAGTGACAAGGATTTCCAGCGCCTGTTCAATATCCTGATGGATTTTGTTCACTTCCTGGAGTTGAGCAGGCTCACCAAGCACATTATATACCCTGGCATTACGCTCCTCATCCTGGAGGAGTTCAGCTACCTTTCGGCTACTTGTTACCATGTCAACAGAGCTATAAACAGCAACAGTGCTCTGCACCATCAAACCATCCAAAATCTGCATCGAACTGTAAAGAGCAATAAGCAGAGGCAAAGAAACAAAGAAAAACCCGTAAGCAAAAGAGCAAAAAAGGAATGTGGTCTGTATAATCTCATCTGTCCTCACCAGCCGGGATAGATATGTTAAATAAGCACGCTTTTAAGCTCGCCCATAAAAAAACTCTCTGAAAATAACTCCAATTAACGTTTGAACCCCTCTCAAGCGGGGTCATGATATTGGATTCG
>PVMK01125370.1_pt1 | contig 22738 bp, 29 predicted proteins | sample 1853481 | NCBI WGS metagenome assembly PVMK01 (sample SAMN08533507, study PRJNA380276) | Marine sediment metagenome, whole genome shotgun sequencing project. | reverse complement strand
TGAGGGACTGATGCGATGATTACTAGTTCGCTAAAGCGCCTTTTGCTACATCCACTAGAGCGGAAAATGCAACCTCATCACGAACGGCTATGTTCGCCATAACCTTCCTATTGAGGCTAACGTCTGCCAATTTCAGCCCATGAATTAACTTGCTGTACGGCAGTCCATTCGCCCGGCTTGCAGCATTGATCCGAGCTATCCAGAGACGCCTGAAGTCACGTCGTCGTCTCCTCCGGTCCCGGTATGCATACCAATTGGATTTCATGAAGGCTTCGTTGGAGCGGCGAAATAGCCTTCCACGAGTGCCAAACTGGCCCTTTACCGACTTTATTATCTTCTTGTGGCGACGGCGGGAAACCGTTCCTCTCTTTACGCGCATCTTTCATACCTCGCATTTGTTGGTGCCTGGTCGCTCAAGCTGGAATCAATGATCAACAGCCGAGGCCAGGCAGCGATCATATTTATTACTTAGGCGGATTGGCTTTGTATTTCTTCAAATAGGGCGCCAATCGCTTGATCCTCTTCTTGTCACCCTTGGCAGTAACTTCCACGTTCTTTCGCATCCTATACAGAGTTCGCTTCGACTTCTTGCGACGTAGATGGCTCTTACCACCCTGAACGCGGACGATCTTTCCGTTCTTAGTCATCCGGAATCGTTTGGCAGCTGCCTTATAGGTCTTTAGCTTGTATTTCTTAGCTTTCTTTGCCATGGTGTATCCTCTGGTCAAGCCGGTTTGCTGCAGGTCAAGATGTGAGCGATTTTTGTGCCAACAGCTTATTAGAAATTGTAAAACTTGTAAGTCCTGAACTCTATTCCTCACGAAAAAGCCCTATGTGGGCTTTTCAACTCGTCTATTCAATTTCGACCTGGAGATATTAGGCTAATAGATATGGTCAGCCTAGCGGGGCCAACATCATAACCATGGACCAGCCTTCCATATTCGGCCTTTGTTCAATCGTGCTAACCTCTTCCAGATCTATGGCAACCTGCTTCATCTGGTCCTGGGCGATCTCCGGATAAGTAATTTCTCGCCCTCTAAAGCGAACGACCACCTTAACCTTCTTACCCTCTGCCAACCATCCTCGCGCTCTGCGAACTCTAATTTCGCGATGGAATTCGGTGATCTTTGGCGTCAGCTTAATAGTCTTAATCTCGACTTGTTTCTGATGCTTACGAGCTTCTCGCTCGCGTCGCGTCTTCTCGTAAACGAATTTGCCGTAATCCATAACACGGACAACAGGCGGTCTGGCGTTCGGCGCAACTTCGACGAGATCGAGTCCTAGATTCCTGGCAGATTCCATAGCTTCCTCTATGGGTACAACGCCACGGTTCGTGCCAGTGCCATCGATGAGTCGGACCTCTCGGGATCGAATGCGGTTGTTTATACGATAATTTGAGCTAATGGATTACCTCATGGCTAAGTTCAGATTGCCTAAACAGTAGGTGTCCTAAACAGCAAAACGATCCGGCCGAAGGCCGGATAGTTGCAAAATGATAACACAAGGGCTTAGGAGCGTCAATAGGTGTCACCCCAAGAGTAAGTTGAGGGCGATTAAGAGGGCGAAGAGAAGAGTGGCCAGGATGAAAACGCGCCGGAGATCCTTGATCACGTAGGCGTATTCTTCGCTTAATTCTTCCTCGGCCGTAATCTCTGGCTTCGCTTGCTCGACAAGCTCTTCTTTCTTATCTTTTCGGCGAACGCGGCGAACCCGGCGAACCCGGCGGACTTTTTTGGCCATTGTTCCTATATTATACCGAAAACTATGATAGTGGGCCTAGCGAGGCCAGATCGGCGAATACGACGATTCGTTTGTTGTTTACGAGGTATGGGTAGCAGGAGATCAGGGTTGTACTTGAGTGATCGGTGGAACTCATTACCCACACGTCTGTCGGATCGACCACTTGCAGGTCTCGTATCACGTACGAGTAACTCCGCCGTTCGGTTGAGATAATAATCTCATCTCCCGGGCCAAGCTGGTCCAGATGCCGGAATATCTCCCCATAGATATCGTTGTGCGCAGACAGAACTATGTTTCCTTGCTCACCCGGCAAACCTGTACCGATATGTTGGCCGACCCCTTTCTTTAGTTGTTCCCAGGTGTCGCCTTGCACGATCGGTTTATCGAGATCGATGGCGGGGATCTGTATGCGGCGTGCTTGCTCTGGGCCGGGGGTGGGAACAGGAGGCGGAATGTAAGAATCGATTATTGGTAGCAGATGTTCCGGAATCTCTCCGGCTTCACCGGGCACTGGCAGGCTTCCGTTAACTGGCGGTTTATGCCCGCTTGGCAAGACGACAACACCAATAACTGGTGTGGCTGTTGGTGTTGGCAAGGCAACACTTGCGCTCTCTACCTTCTGCACCTCGGCGATCTCTTCATTCAGTTCCTGTGTTGTTTGCCAGACCATATAGGCCAATACAAACAGGGCAACTACGGCTGCAATCTCGACGACGAGCAAGAAACGGTTAGCAAACGGACGCCAGGGCAAGGCGAATCGGCGAGTGTCTTCCTCCTCACCTTCCAGTGAGATATCTAACTCTTCAGCGTTTTCCTCGCTTGCACCTACTGTGAATGGCTCGTCGATGTCAACCAGCGTATCGTCGACGTCGACCAGCGTCTCACCGTTCTCAGCCGGCGCTGACTCCGACTCTGACTCATGGTCAATCTCAACTATCCTTCCCTCAGCTTTCAGACGCTTAAGCCGGTTCAGACGCTTTGAACGTCTCTTGAGGTAGAGTAATTGCTCGAGCTCCTCGACTGAGAGCTCATCGATATCGCGCTTGTCATTCATCAGTTATATGGTGTGATATGCACAACTCTTCTTACCCAGCTGGTCGGTGTCATTTCTATATCGGAAGAATGTCTAATATTATACCGGACTCTGGAAACATATTGCGGACCGTACGTTACCCTTTTTGCGCAACTGCAAACAGTTCGCGCTCAAAGAACCACCGGAACGGGGGTACCGTGAAAGCAAACCAATGTAATCCAGCCATTAACGGACCTTCGTTTCTCGACCGGGGTGGGGAATCAAGCCAGACCTTGCCTCTGAACCCGGCCTGGTCGAGGACCTTGTTGAGACTCCGTATATCTTGTTCGTTAACATGTACGACCTGATTAGCCGGAATGATTGCCCTGGGGTTCTTGGGATATTGGGCACCCTGCCCAATAACTCGGCGCATCGCTCTTACCATTGGGTAAGCGTAAGTGTCGTACCAGCGATTTGGCGCTGTATGGATTATCAACCGGCCATCCGGATTCATCACGCGTCTTATTTCGCTCAATGATTGCTGGAGTTCCCAAGGGTAGAGATGTTCTACTACGTCAAACATGAGCACACGATCGAAGTAACCGCCTGGGAACGGCAGGCGTTTTGCATCAGCGCGACAGACCGCACCCGTAGAAGATTCGTACTTGTCAGATATAATCTCTTGCTTGATGACTTGAGCTGTCATCAACGCGGCTACTTCCGCATAGTCAATGCCAAAGGCGTCGATGCCAAGACGCATGCAGTGGCGGATGATTTCTCCACGTCCACAACCAACATCCAACAGACGCATACCGGGCCGAACATCGGCCATGGCAAAAGCATCCCGAAGTCGCCGCGATAGATGTTTGCCCTCGGTCTCCAGGAATTCATCATAACCCTCACAGGCGGTTAGGAAGTATTCCTCGGTGTACAAGGTCGAGGGTAGTGATTTCTGCTCCGAACTTTCCATAACTATGGCGCATTATAAAACAGCCAAATTGACGCGTCAACGAGACGATGGCGAGGATGAACGGTTGGCCATCGGAATCTGCACCATTCAATCGACCGCCATTTATTCCAGGAGATCGCCCACTTGACCCCTAAATTTCCTCCTTCCAGAATGCCATTAATCGACAAGAACGGTAGCAAATATTCCTACAACTTTTTCTGTTATACTGCGTAAAGTCCAACAAAGTGTCAGGAGATGAGTTACCAGGGTTTTCAGGATGAGGGCGTCTGGCTAGACCAGGCGCGAGATGGCGACCGGGATGCATTTGGCAAGCTTGTCGGAGCATACCAGACGCCGGTATTCAATTTGGCGTACAGGATGCTGGGTAATGCCGACGAAGCTGAACAGGCCGCCCAGGAAGCGTTTATTCGCGCCTGGACGCGACTAGATGCTTACAATCCGGCACACAAGTTTAGCACGTGGTTGCTCTCTATAACATCTAATTATTGTATTGATCAGATAAGAAAAAGGCGGGCGATACTGTTGTCGATCGATGAACCATTGCCCACACATCCAGCGCTTATGTCAGAGACATCATCATTACCAGAAGCAAGAGTTGCGGAAAGCGAACAGCAAGTTGTGGTACAGAATCTGTTAGAGACGTTACCGGCCGATTACAGACAGGCCGTGGTCCTAAGATATTGGTACGACATGTCATACGAGGAAATTGCAGAGGTTATGGAGACAACGGTGAGTGCAATCAAGTCGCGCCTTTTTCGTGCGCGTCGACAGCTGGCAAAGACAGGCGTCCAGATGGGGATTGTCACGACACCGGAGGTTGAGGCAGTCACCTAGAAATCGAATTTTCCGGAGCAGCCCATGGAACACGAAAAGATTATTACACTGATGATGGAAGCCCTCGACGATGAGATCGAGGCAACAGGTCAACTGGAAATGCGAGCTCATTTAGAGAGTTGTCAATCCTGCTCACGAGAGTGGGAGGCTATTCAGGCGATCCATCAGCTATTCCTCGAGACGCCAGCTTTGAGCCCGGCGGCGGGATTTGTCGAACGGACCCTCGGCCGGCTGCCTAACCAGGCCTACCGGATTTGGATGAGTAGCGTTGTTTACGGCCTGCTCTTAATAAGCGGCCTGGTACCTCTGGTAGCCATTATTTGGATTACTTCACAATTTGGCCCTGCCCTCGACCAACCGGCCGTTATTGACGGTGTTCTGCGGGCAGGCGGGCAGGTTACCCAGCTTGCGGATACGGTTTTGGATGCCTTGAGACAGGGAGTGATTAACCTCGGTGATGTGATTGGGCAACAGCCAGCCATTATTGGCATCTTCCTGGTAATGGTTGGCGCCATCTTGTTATGGGGTGGCGTTTATACCCAATTAACCAATCCAAGAAGAGTTAATAGCTTGTGATGGAGAAATGAAGATGAAACGCCTACTATTTTTTGCAATTCCACTTTTACTGATAATGATGCTGTTGCCGGCAGGGGTCGCGCACGCTGCACCTAACTTTGACCAGATTATCAGGGAGGGTGAAACCGTCAACAAGGATGTGGTCACCTTCGGAGATACGCTGATCATCCAGAGCGGCGCCCAGGTAAACGGCGATGTCGCTGCCTTTGGAAGCAGTGTCACCCTGGACGGCACTGTCAAAGGTGATGTGGCCGTATTCGGTGGATCCACAACGATGAAAGGTACCGTTGAGGGAGATCTGGTCCTTGTAGGAAGCAGTTTAAGCGCCGGCCCTGGCGCCAAAGTAGAGGGCGATTGCGTGCTGGTTGGCCAAAATGTGCATGGTGAAAGTGTTAAAGGTCTCAACTGCTCGTCATTCGGTGACTTCTCAGCTATTAAAATTCCGGCTATCGCCGAGCTACCCATCCTGCCAACGTTACCAAATTTGCCAACGCCGGCCGAAATGTCATTCGGATTCTTCGGTCGCGTTGGTGACATTGCCGGACGGAGTCTACTATTTGGCCTCCTGGCTCTCGCCCTGGCTGCGATCGCACCCAAGCAACTAAATCAGGTCACTGACACGATGAGGCGCAGACCAGCAGCAAGCGGGGCTGTAGGTTTATTGACAGGTATTGCGGCCGTTTCATTGCTTGTCATCGTAGCCATATTGACAGTTGTATTGCTGATTGTTTGCATTGGCATATTGGGTATACCCATTGTGCTGGTACTTGGCATTATGCTTTCTCTTGGTCTGTTTATGGGTTGGGTTTCGGCCGGCGTCGTGTTTGGCCGGTGGTTGGGCCGAGTGCTCAAGCTGTCAGATCAGCGCTTAACGGTTACGGCCGCGCTAGGTACAGCCTTACTGACCTTAGCAGCGGGTTTGTTGAGCTCACTGCCCTTCTTGCTCGGTGGCTGGATATGGACTCTCTTATCATTGGCCATCACCTGTGCCGGTCTAGGCGCCGTAGCCTTAACCAGGTTTGGCACAAGGTCCTTCCCCATTACCACGAGATCTTCAGCTGAGAAGATTGAAATTGTGATGGACACGTTGCCAGAAGACGACGTACCACCCAAGTAATCGTTCGAAAAGAAAGCGTAACCCCCCAGATCATAAAGCGGCGGGCCTGACATCAGGCCCGCCGCTTTCATTTATTGCGGTCTTGCTTGCATTCAGTTTATCTTGCGATCAATTCACCAGTTCTCAGCAGGATGCGCTTCTGTTAGAGACGACTCGGGCAATCGCAGGAGTATTACACAGAGTAGGCAGCTTCGTTTAGCTTAGTTTCGTACCTTGCCCCAATTTGCCCGTACATGTGACCAAGGGCGACGTAGATCCAGGCCTGGCCTACGAACAAAGCTATAAACCCGCCGCAGATTGTAACCATAAGGAGAGTCGATACGATGCCCAGTAGTATAAAAGCGATAATGGTAGCGACCATGGCCAGGATAATATCGCCAACGTTATCGCGGGCGATCCCAATGACCTCGCCAACGCGGAAGAGTGGGCCAAATTCTCCGGTGCGTGCGTATTGGACGAACACCGCAGGCATAATTAGCAGCAGGGCTAGAATGAACAATATCGCCAGGCAAGCTAGTATCACACCTCCGCCTAAAGCAACCGTGTTTCCCTCGTTCCCATTAGAACCAGCGCCAAAAACAATGACCAGGGAAGCGCAAAGCGTCATCAAGATCGCTGGCAGCGCATAGAGAAATACAGCCACCCAGACTACGGCGCCATCGATAAAAAGCTGTCCCCATTCCTCCCAATCTGGCAGCGGGTGTTCATCACCTCTGATGACATTCTTGGCTACCTTTATCTGGTAGCCGAACATCAACATCATCGGAATGATCGGAATGAAGTTGATCAAGATGAGTACGATGGCGATCTTCTTAATCCAGTCTTCTTCAGAAGTAACGAACGTAAACGCCTTACCTATCTCCATCATCACCCTCCTTCATCGTAACCTTCTAACAATCGGTTGCCTAAAGTCTACAACCCTTCAACTAGCACTATCTCGTTACCAGAGCACAGTTGCTCGCTCTGAGTAACGCGGATAGACAGTTCAACCACTCTTGCGACGATTGCTCCAGCTTAGCCGGAACACACTGATCATTATTCATCCCCTGGTTCAGCAAGCCATCCCTGATTTTTCCCGAAATCGGTCAATACCGGAATTGACATCCACTGTCCTTGGTAGGCCTGGATACCAACGAAAATACCGAATGCCCAGGGAAGAATCCAGAGACAAACGGTGAACGACAGGATTACGGTGATTGCCCAGAGCATCAGAGCCTGGATAGCATGGTATCTAACAAACGGCCGGTCCTTCTTATCCTCCAGCAACAGGCCAAAAGAGCGACGATGCCGATAATATATCCGAGCAACGCCCAGATCTTATCGTCACTGGTTATCTCGTCGCCATCCGTTTCCGATACTTTGATTTCCTCTTCCATGATCTTTTTCCTCCATATATTCAAGGTTACAGATGATTAGCAAGGTTTTTGGTAAACGGATTTTAGATGGCTGCCATCGATTCGTCAAAGACTTAATCAATTCCGATCGTTTTGTTGATTCTATTCGGTTTCGGTAAAACTATTTTACAAGAAGCGTAGGCGTAGTCGGGTGGAGGTCTTTCTGCAGGAAAAGACAGCAAGTCATCGTGAAAAGACCGAGAATATTGGCCAGAATCAGGAATTGGCGATGATTCGTCAGGGAAGGATTCTCAGGAAAGGCAGAATGCGGTTATGCTAGTTGTAATTGAGGCATTGGAGGAGACAATGAAAGTAAGTATAATGTCATTGTTTCAGTTAAAAGTTGGTGTACGTGGGCGATTTGGCGGCAAGCCCCATGATTGAAAAAATGCCGTTGTGAAGCGCATTAACGAAGAGTCTTTCCAAAGGAGGAAGAATTATGTTGTCGAAGCGCTTGTTGTTTTTATTGGTTGGTTTAGTAGTTCTTAGTCTGGTGTTGGCTGCCTGCGGATCCGATGAGCCTGACTGCGCTGACGAGGATACGATCTGCGTCGGCCTGGTAACTGACGTCGGTGAAGTTGACGACAAAGGATTCAACCAGGCAGCCTGGGAAGCCGTTCAGCTGGCCGAGGAGGAACTTGGAGCTATTGTCGACTTCGTCGAGACTAAAGATGCCAAGGATTACGGAGCAAATATCGACCTGTTCGGCGAGCAAGATTACGATGTAATCGTAACTTCGGGCTTTGGCATGACAGATGCCACCCGAGAGGCTGGTCAGAGATATCCAGATATCACCTTCATCGGTTCTGACCAATGGCAGGCGGACGTGGTTGAGAACGTGGCCGGTATTCTCTATCCGGAAGATATAGCCGGTTTCCTGGCTGGCGCATTGGCGGCTATGTTGACTGAGACGGGCACCGTGGCCGGTGTCTACGGCACAGATCTGGTTCCGCCTGTTGTAGCCTTTAAAGTTGGCTACGAAAACGGTGCTGCCTATATCAATCCTGACGTAAATGTGATCTCCACTTTCCATCCAGGAGGATTGGACGTGGCTTTCATCGATCCCGAATGGGGCGCTAGCACAGCCAAGCAAGCCATCGATCAGGGAGCTGATGTGGTCTTTGGCGCCGGTGGCAAGACCGGCAATGGGGCAATCATTGAGGCAGCCAGTGTAGAGGGTTTGTACTGTATCGGAGTGGATCTTGACCAGTGGTTGACGATTCCAGAAACTCATCCCTGCCTGGTAACAAGTGCCGTAAAACTGCTCACGCCAACGATCTTTGGCCTCATTGGCCAGGCGCTAGATGGCAACATGGTGCCCGGTAACAACTTCGGTCCTGCGGGATTGGCTCCTTATCATGACTTCGAAGATGTCCTTTCGGAGGATGTTAAAGACCAAATAGCGGAAATTGACGCAGCCTTAAGAGACGGATCTCTATCTACTGGCTACACGCCGGGGTAGACCGCAGAAATAGAAAGATAGCGATAATGTACGACGCACTCCGAATGTGTGCGTCGTACATTGCGCTTACTTCGTGGCAAAGCCCTAATCCATTTGTTAGTTTCAGATTCAGCATAATATCCACACTCATTCGTGGAAATTCGCGTTCCTAAATTGAGGCGGTCGGGAGAAATATCCCATGACGACTGATTCATCAGCGCCGGAGCCAGAAAAGGACACAAGTGACGGGGGGGTCGGAATTGTTGGGTGGTTGAAGAGGATCTGGATATCGATAAGAATACCTGTCGTTGCCGTATTGTTGTCGCTGCTAATTGGAGCCATCGTCCTCATTATTGCCGGGGCAAATCCCATAGAAGCATATCTAGCTCTCCTTAAGGGCTCCTTTGGCACCCAGGTAGCCATACGTAGAACCCTGGAAAAGGCCACACCGTTGGTTTTCACAGGTTTGGCGGTTGCCTTTGCCTTCAAAGGGGGGTTATTCAATATTGGCGCCCAGGGGCAGCTTTTGCTTGGCGCAATCGTGGCGGCTGCTATCGGGTTCGGAATCAAGGGATTACCCTTCATCATTCACATGCCTTTAGCGCTGGCCGGCGGGGCCCTAGCTGGGGCAATGTACGGAGCCATTCCTGGGGTATTGAAAGCATGGACTGGCGCTCACGAGGTCATCACGACCATCATGCTGAATTTCATCGCCATAAACATTACCGACTATCTGGCCGATGGCATCTGGAAGGACACCAGCGCGAGCAATATCATTTCCAGGACACCGAAAATATTGCCATCGGCCGAGATCCCAACCATTGCTTTTGTGCCCATAGGATTTCTTGTTGGCGTAGTTATGGCCTTTGTTACCTGGTACGTTCTCTATAAGACAACTTTAGGCTACGAAATTCGCACCGTTGGGCTCAGTTCTCATGCCGCCAAATATGCCGGCATCCGGGTGGCGGCCACGGTTGTTTTGACCATGACGCTCAGCGGTGTTTTAGCCGGGATGGGGGGTGCTATCGAAACGCTAGGCGTCGTTGGCCGTTTCCAACCTGGCTTTAACATTAACCTGGGTTTTGACGGTATCACCGTGGCCCTGCTAGCCAGGACCAATCCATTTGGCGTAATCCCGGCGGCGATACTCCTGGGCGCCTTACGAGCAGGGTCTGGCAGGATGCAAGTCTATGCCGATGTAGCCACAGAGATTACCGATATTATCGCGGCTTTGATGCTCTTCTTTGTGTCGGCCGACATGATCGTGCGCTGGATAATTCGCGCCAGAGAGCCAGCCGATGAGGAAAAAGTCACCCTCAGTACTTGGGGACAGTCTTAGGGAGAGGTTGGTATGGAAGCAACGGTATCAGAACCGGTTACCAGGCGAATCTGGGATCGCGTCGGTTATGGGGGAACTTTATTAATCATAGCTATCGTTGCCATCCTGGTCTTCTTCTTTATTGATCGAATTCAGACTGAAGCTGTCCTTGCTTCCGCAATACGCCAATCGACGCCGCTGATCTTAGGCGCTCTGTGCGGCCTCTTGGGCGAGAGGACAGGCGTCATCAATATTGGCATTGAAGGTCAGATGCTGACCGGCGCCTTTATTGGTTTTTTGGTGAATGTCTACACAGGAAACCTGGTCCTGGCTATTTTTGCCGGCGTTCTAGCCGGGATGCTTCTGGGCTCTTTCTTGGCTTTCATGTCGGTAACATTGAAGATGGACCAGATCATAGGTGGAACAATCATAAATATTTTGGCCATCGGGCTGACAGGCTTCTTCTATGTGGGTGGTTTGTCTACCGAGGGAAAACTCACGTCGATACCTATTCCCTTCCTGTCGGACCTACCGCTTGTTGGAAAAACTTTTTTTAACTGGCCACCAATAACATATATTGCGATTATCTTGGTATTCGTTATGCAATATGTGCTGTTTTATACCCGGTGGGGTTTACGATCTCGTTCGGTGGGCGAACATCCTCGGGCGGCCGATACAGTTGGAATCAACGTGTTCGCTATGCGGTACATCAATGTAACAGTGGCAGGTGGTCTGGCCGGTTTAGCCGGCGCCTTCTTGACATTGGAGGCAGTCGGATCATTCGAAAGGGGTATGACAAATGGCCGGGGATTTTTGGCCCTGGCCGTTATGATCTTCGGTCGTTGGACGCCTATAGGCGCTTGGGGTGCGGCTTTACTTTTCGGCTTGTCTTTAGCTCTAACGACCCAGTTTCAATTCATGGGTATAAACATACCACACCAGTTCACCGGCATGTTCCCTTATGTACTGACGATAATTGTAGTGGCTTTAACAGGTCTCTATGGTCATTTCAGACCACCGGCCGCTATTGGCCAACCATATGAGAAGGAAGGTTAGGAAGGACAAGAGGTTATGGTCCAATCCAACAGTAAAATTGTATTAGAAGCCAAAGGAATTACGAAGCGTTTTCCAGGTGTGTTGGCCTGTGGAAGTATCAACTTGACCCTCCACGAGGGCGAGATTTTGGCTCTATTAGGTGAGAATGGGGCTGGTAAAAGCACGCTTATGAACGTCCTGTACGGCCTGTACCATCCTGATGAAGGAGAGATCTGGATTAAAGGGGAGAAGATTCAACTCCAAAGTCCGCGTGATGCTATCGACCGTGGTGTGGGAATGGTTCACCAGCATTTTCAGCTGGTTGAAGTTATGACCGTTGCTGAAAATGTTGTATTGGGTTCTGAGATCGTTCGCGCGATTGATCGTCTGGATATTCGGGCAGCTAACCAGACCGTTAGGGATCTTTCCCAGCAATACGGGTTACAGGTTGATCCTGAGTCCGTAATTGAAGATCTGCCCGTTGGGACACAGCAGCGGGTCGAAATAATCAAAGCACTCTATCGAAGGGCTGATATCTTGATCTTAGACGAACCAACGGCCGTATTGACCCCCCAGGAAGCCAGCGAGCTGTTCCAGATCATGCACGAGCTCACCGACCGTGGCGTGTCGATCATATTTATTACTCACAAATTGAAAGAGGTGCTGGAGGTCGCAGACCGCATTGGCGTATTGCGCAGAGGTCAAATGGTGGGCATGGTGTTGCCAGCCGAAGCCACCGAACGGTCATTAGCAGAGATGATGGTCGGCCGTGAAGTCGTCCTCCAGGTAGAGAAAGGTGAGGCCCATCCCGGTGAACCTGTCCTGACAATTAACGATATCCGGGTGTATGATGATCGTGAACATGAGACCGTAAGTGGTTTAAGCCTGGAAGTTCGAGAGGGTGAGATATTGGGAGTCGCCGGAGTCCAAGGAAACGGGCAGAGGGAATTTGTCGAGGCTCTAACAGGTCTGCGCCCTATCGAAAGTGGTTCTATACAGCTAAGTGGGCAAGATATCACCAATTTCACTGCGCGCCAGGTGACCGAGATGGCGGTGGCTCATATCCCCGAAGACCGCGAGAAACATGGATTGGTGATGGCCTATACGATCGCCGACAACATGGTTTTAAACAGCTATTACGTTCAGCCATTCTCTCGGCGGAGAATACTTAATCATGAAGCTATCCGGGAAAATGGCAAAAATTTGGTTGAGAAATATGATGTGCGCACTCCTAGCATTGATTCGCGGGCTGGCAGCCTATCGGGGGGCAATAAACAGAAAGTCATTGTAGCCAGAGAATTTTCCCGGCCGATTAAACTGCTCATTGCTAATCAACCAACGCGAGGTCTCGATGTTGGTTCGATTGAATTCATACATAAGCAAATTATTCGTCAGCGGGATAGTGGGATAGCCGTATTACTTGTTTCGGCCGAGCTGGATGAGATCCTCAGCTTATCGGACCGCGTTGCGGTCATATTTGATGGAAAGATCGTAAAGACCATGCCTGTCGCCGAGGCCAGCCGGGAAAAACTGGGTCTCCTGATGGCGGGAGCAGAGGCTTAGAGCTATCTGAAGACTTGCCCACCGTTTCTAATAATAAAGTGCGCACTCTTCAGTGTGCGTCACCAGAGTTTGGGAGTCATAGCCTGAAGAACTACGAGGGGTTTCGCCTTTCTTGTATAATGCAGTGCGTCATAATAGTTAGGCCTTGCTTCGATGTGTAATCTGAACTTGGGATCAAGATCGTCGAAACTTCGGGCAGACAGATGAGAGGGATGGAGATTGCCATGTCCATATTTCAAAACCTGATAAATTTCACGGCCGGCCTGATGGGCATATTGTTCGATAAATACGAGGGTTCCTTGGAAACAGCCAAGGGAGTCGTCGTGGCGGACGATTTAACACAAATAGACGGCATTGGCCCAACCTTTGCCAGCCGTTTATACGATGCAGGGGTCAATACATTCGCCCTGTTGGCCGCTATTTCGCCGGAACAGGTGCAGGAAATCACTCACGTTGCCGGTCAGGGTAGTCCGGCGGCATGGATCGCCGAGGCCCAGTCACGGAGCTAAATCTAGGTTCCTGTTCTCCAAGGCCAATAAGCCCAGGGCGATGTTGGCCGCGTAACTGATTATCCCCACCCGGCCGTCGAACAGGGCCTGTTTCAACTCGAACAGGGACACCCAGCGAACGTTAAATTTCTCCAGGTCGTCGTGATCCGGCGCCGTTACCTTACGGGCGTTTCTGGCCAGGAAAAAGTGGCCAACGCCAACATGCCGGTTAGCATCCATGACGAAAGACCCCAGCTCAAGCCATTGCTCGGCCTGGAATCCTGTCTCTTCCAGCAGCTCTCGTTGGATGGCGAGCAGTGGTTCCTCGTCCGCTTCAAGATAGCCGCCAACCACCTGCCAGCTAGACCTTCCCAGTCCGTGCTTGTACCCCTCCAGCACCATAATCCGGTCGTTGTGATCGAGGACCAGCGCATTAACGTAATCCCTGGTGTGGACGATTGGCCAGTCGGTGACAATCCGCCCATCGGGCAGCTGCACTTCCTGCATCGTCACCCTGACGTAGGGATCGTCGATGACTTGTTTTTGATCAAGCACCTTCCAGAGCTCATCGGGCATGGATTTCCTCCTTGACTTTACAGCCTCGTCATGGAATTTGTACATCGTTAATCGTAAATCGTAAATCGTAAATCGACCACCATCAATCACCGGTACCCCAGTGAGCTGGTTTTACGATCCGCCTCCTCTCGGCTACACTCAGGAAAGTGACTGAGCAGAAACCCCCCTCTCTTATCGTTCAATTAAGCGCCTTAACCATCAGCCGGCTATTTCTCAATGCCGGCTTACGCATGGTCTATCCATTCTTGCCCGCCTTTGCACGAGGTTTAGGCGTGCCCGTCGAAGCACTGGTTCCCCTGGTGTCTATTCGGGGATTTGCCAGCTTGCTGAGCCCGGTATTTAGCCCTCTGTCGGAGCGTTACGGCCGCCGTCCTATCCTGGCATTGTCCATGGTGCTTTTCAGCCTGGCCTGCGCCCTGGTAGTTATCTGGCCCGCTTTCTGGCCTTTCGGGGTGGTCATCGGGGTGATCGCCATCGCCAAAGTAATCTATGACCCGGCGATGCAAGCTTACCTGGGAGACGTGGTACCGTACAAGCAACGCGGAAAGGCCCTCGCCGTGACTGAGCTCTCCTGGGCTGGATCTTTTCTTTTGGCCGTGCCTCTAGTGGGCATCGTCATGGAGAAGCAGGGCTGGGAGATGCCATTTCTATGGTTGGCGATGCTGGGTGCGGGAGGCGCTTTCATTCTCTGGCGTCTCATCCCGCGGGCCGATGGCCGGTCTGGCGCGGTCACCAACTTGCGTTCGACAGCGGCCGTAATCAGAAAATCTCCGGTTATCTGGGCCGCCAGCCTCTATGTCTTTCTGATCATGGGCGCCAACGAGGTGCTGCTGATCGTCTATGGGAGTTGGATGGAGTCCAGTTTCGAGCTGAGCCTCACTACGCTGGGCCTGGTAACGGGTGTTATCGGCGCGGCCGAGATCACGGGTGAACTAGTGGTCGGTCCGGCCGTGGACTGGCTAGGCAAACGGCCGGTGATCATAGTCACCGGCATTCTGGCCGGGTTGGCTTACTTCGGCATGCCCTTTGTCAGCGGTTCTCTAGGCGCGGCCATGGCCGGCCTGTTTGTGCTTTTCTTGTTCTTTGAGATGACCGTGGTTGGCGGAGTGCCGTTGATGACGGAGCTTGTACCGGCAGCCAGGGGAGTGGTCATGTCCGTGGTCCTGGCAGCAGGTGGGCTTGGAAGAGCTATTGGCGCGTTGCTGGGCTTCGCCATCTGGTCAGGCGGTGGTTTCCGGGCAGTGGGCATCGTTGCCGGGACGGTAACGATGGTCTCGGTGGTCATTTTGTATCTCTGGGTCCGGGAGGCGACCGAGAATAATTTACGATTGACGATTGACGATTAATTGTAGTGCACCCTTAATATTGGACACTTAGAAAAGGATTATTTACCAATTGACCTCGCTCACGTTGTTCAGGCTGACTATCCAACCACCGTTGCTCGAACTCAACTGGGGTTAGGTAGCCTAGAGAAGAGTGAATACGCTTTTTCATATAAACGTCGTCGATGAAACGACCGATTCGCTGATAGGCATCATTGTAGTCGTAGTATTCAGACAGATCGATGGCCTCTTCACGGATAGTGCGAATCAAGCGTTCGGCATATCCATTCTGCCATGCCTGGCCGACCTCGGCCATACTGACGGCCACACCCATGGTTTCAAGCCGCTGTACATACTCAATAGCCGCATATTGCCAGCCCTGGTCCGAATGATGGACCGTTGGCGTAGCTCTGCTCAGGCCACGCTCCAGAGCAGTGAGTGTCAACGTCTGGGTCAGGTCTTGCCCCAGATACCATCCGCGAATGGCTCGGGTGAAAACATCCATGAGAATGGCCAGATAAACAAACGCCCGGTTCAGGCGCACATAGGTGATATCGGCCACCCATACCTGGTCCGGATGGACAATGGTCAACTCGGTAACGAGGTTGGGAAACCGTTGATATGGGTGTTTGCTGTTGGTGGTGCGTTTCTCGGACCGCCGGCGTGGTTGACACAGTCCCATCTCTCGCATCAGGCGAAGGATAACCTTATGGTTAACATGTATACCTTCTCTACGCAGCTGATGCGTCATGCGTCGATATCCGTAAGTCGGCCAATCAACCGCCAGCTGCAGGAGTTTTGCCTTAAGGACCTCATCATTTTTGTCTTCCGAGCGATGGTAGAAACTGCTTCGCGACAACTTCAACACTTCACAGGTAATGGTCACCGGATAGCCTTCTTGCTTCAAGCTCATAGCTATCTCCCGTCTCTCCGCAGTTGTCTTTGCAAGATGTTGGATGCTTTTTTTGCCACTTCCAATTCTAGCGATAGACGACCTGCCAGGCGTTCAAGGTCAGCAACCTGCTGTTCTTGTGTTTCACGATCTACTTGGCGCTCGAATATTAGAGACGCATTTTGTAAGAACTTGGACCGCCAGCTTAGAATCGTTCGCGGACTTATATCGTATTCTCTACTAGCAACATCGACAGTCTTAACACCTGCCAGTATCTCTAATGTTATCTTTGTTTTTAAGTCGGCTGGATAGTGTTTATTAGCCATATTTGCACTCCTTTGACAGTAATGATACCTGTCCAGCTTTTGGGGTGCACTACAATGATTGACGATTAACGATTAACGATTGAAGATTTGCGATTTACGATTTGCGATTTACGATTTGCGAGTTGCGATTTACGATTTGCGAGTTGCGATTCTCGCTCGCGCCGTAGTCACAATGCGATGCAGACATATACGGGGCGACATTTACGATTTGCGCTTTTTGATTTACGATCACGAAGCGGTCGCACAGCATATTATTACTATACAATTGCGAGGTGGTTGTTGGGCGATGTTACCTTGCGCTCTGCGTCACGGATGGAACACGGCAGCCCTGGGAAAACCACCGACCAGCGACCAACGACCAGAGGCCAGCGACCAATGACCAATGACCAGCCGAACAGAGTTCGGCCAAGCCGAGTCTTCTCGGCAAGCGACCAGCCCAGTTCCTCTGGGCCAAGCCGACTCCTGTCGGCCAGCGACCAGCCCAGTTCCTCTGGGCCAAGCCGACTCCTGTCGGCCAACGACCATCTACGAGTCCCAATTTAACCTGGAACAGGAGTAATCAATGAGGCAGATCGATCTTCTAGTACACTCGGCCGGACAGCTTTGTGTCGTGCCCGCGAGCGATGGGCCGCAAAGAGGCGCGCAGCTGGGCAATCTGGGCATTATCGAGAATGGGGCAATAGCCGTGGACGGGGGTGCTGTCCTGGAAACCGGACAGACCGACGAACTTCTGGGCAAGTACCAGGCGGTATCAACCATCGATTCAAGAGGGCGCTGTGTCACGCCGGGTTTCGTCGACCCCCATACCCACCTGCCCTGGTTCGGTGATCGGGCCGGGGAGTTCGAATTGCGACTGGCAGGCGCTACCTATATGGAGATCATGGCCGCAGGTGGGGGGATCATGTCCACGGTGCGCCAGACACGGATGGCTACTCTCGAGGAACTCGTGACCGATAATCTGCCCCGGCTGGAACGCATGCTGGCTCATGGCACGACCAGCGCCGAGGTGAAGACCGGCTACGGATTAGAGACGGCGGCCGAATTGAAGCAATTGGAGGCCATCGTGGCCCTGGAGGAAGGACAGGCTATCGAGCTGACGCCCACATTCTTGGGCGCGCACGCAGTACCAGCCGAGTACAAGGAACGCACCGGGGCCTATGTGGATCTGCTAGTCGACGAGATGATCCCGGCCGCGGCCGGGTGGATGGCCCAAAGCGGACGCACCCTTTTCTGCGACGTCTTTTGCGAGGAAGGGGCTTTTGATCTGGAACAGACGCGGAGGATTCTGGAGCGGGCGCGCGAGCTTGGCTGTGGTTTGAAGGTTCACGCCGACGAATTTGCCGGGCTGGGAGGAACGGCGTTGGCGGTGGAATTAGGAGCCGTTTCAGCCGACCACCTGGTGAAAACACCGGCGACAGACATAGAAGCGCTCGGAGCGGGCCGGACAATAGCCGTCGGGCTGCCGGGAACGCCTTTCGGCCTGGGCCATCAGGAATATACGCCGGCGCGAGAGATACTGGCGGCCAACGGCGCTCTGGCTCTGGCCACGGACTTGAATCCGGGTACCAGCTGGTGCGAGTCCATGCAGTTTATTATCGCTCTGGCTTGCCGTTACATGGGGCTGACCCAGGGCCAGGCTCTGGCCGCAGCCACGATAAACGCCGCCCACGCTATAGGGCGTGGGGAGGTGGTCGGCAGCCTGGAACCGGGTAAACAGGCCGACATCTTGATCCTGGATACGGCCGATTACCGGCAGTTAGGCTACCGCTTCGGGACGAATCTAGTTAAGACGGTGATCAAAAGAGGCCAGGTACTGTTAAGCAGTGAGGTCTTGAACGACTGATTTCAGGGAACCGCCAGCAACTCAATTCTTTTTAAGAACAACACTGTTTGACTCAGCTCCGCGGATCGGTCGGATAAAGAACATTGGTATCCGCATCGGAAAATCGGCCGGTTCCCATCCCGCTTCTATCGCCTGTCAGTTATGCGGCGGCAAAGATACGAAATGGAATTCTCGGTTGTTTGGTGGGCGGCACTGTGTGAGCTGGGCGACGCACGCGTCGCCCGTACAGTGGCGGAGTTGGCATCAGGCTTGCTTCGAGAGAGTCGACAGAAGATTGCGCTGTTGCGAAAGTGGTTGTACGCGAATCCCCAATTACAGGCTAGCCTCACTCCGTTGATTGGATCCTTCACTTCCGGCCACGGAACGGCGAAGGCGCGATATGGAAATCTCAGGCACCTTCGACAATTAAGCTAGCTGCTCTTGGCAAAGATGTGATATGGAATTCGCGGCTTCGGTATTGTCTACTCGGGCACTTCCAATGCTTCCAACCTCTCCAGGGAAGCGTGCATCACGTCGAAGCCACCCTGCCAAAAATCGGCCGAGTGGATATCTATGCCCGCCCTTTCGAGAATCCGCGCAGGGGCATCGGAGCCACCAGCGGATAGCAAGGCCAGGTAGCGAGCCCTAAAGCCGTCGCCTTCTTCAAGATATTGCTGGTAAAGGGAGAGAACCAGTAGTTGGCCAAAGGCGTAGGCATAGACGTAGAAAGGCACACTGTAAATATGGGGAATGGCCATCCACTCGATGGCGAAGTCATCGCTCAGCTCGATGGAATCGCCGAACTGGCTGGTGAGATTCTGGGAGTACAGTTCCGAGAGGTCGTCGATGGTTGCGCCTTTCATTACGCGATCGTGAGCCTCCCTCTCAAAGAAGGCAAAGTAAGCCTGGCGCATAATTGTTGCGTAGTTGTCGTCCATCTCGCGGAACAAAAGGTCTCGCTGCATCTCCGGATCCGGGTCGTCGGCCAGCAAGCGGTCGATGACCAGCATCTCGCCGAAGGTCGAGGCTGTTTCAGCCAACGGGAGGGAAGCGTTCTGGGTCAGAGCCGTATGGTCCTCGGCTAGCATGGAATGAACGGCGTGTCCCAGCTCGTGAGCCAGGGTTGCCACGTCGTCAGGCTTGCCCGTATAGGATTGCAGCACCCAGGGTGTCAAGTCGGGTGATATGGTGGCACAGAATGCCCCACCTTGCTTTCCTTTCCTGACCTCGCCGTCAAGATGGTGTTCGGCGAAGACCCTCTCGGCAAGCCTGGCGATGTGGGGATCAAAGCGTTCGTAGCTGGTGAGCACCAGGTCCACCGCATCAGAAAAATCGTACCGCCGTTCGGTGGCCACTACCGGGGCGTATATGTCATAGCGACGCATCTTTTCCATCCCCAACCAGCGCGCTTTCAATTTGAAGTATCTCTGGAATATAGGGGCATTGGCCTGGGTGACATCCAGCAGAAGATCAACCACGTCGTCAGGGATGTCATTGTATAAGTTGCGGACGGCAATGGGCGTCTTATAGCCACGGAGGTCTACGTTTTCGCTGCGCCAATCGCGCACAAGCGTCTGGTAGATCTGGCCTAGCACCGGTGTATCCTGCCCATAAACCCGATATAACTCCTGGTAAGCTGCAGCGCGTATGTTTGAATCGGGGTGCCGGTAATAGACTGACAGTTCTTCTCGGGTCAGTTCTTGCTCTTCGCCGTCAACTTCCAAAGTAAAGTTGTAGCGGTTGGTTATGGTGCTGTAGAGCGTCATCATGGCCTGGGAGCCGTTAACATCTTTAATATTGATAATCCGTTCTTCCGGTTCACTCAGCGTGTATGGTCGCTCCAGGCGCAATGCCTCTAGCCAGTAGCGATAATCGCCAGCACCACTCATCAACTGGCTGGCAGCGCCATCATCAAGTTCCTTCCACCAAAGTTTGAAAAAGAGGGTCCGGTTGTCGGCGTTAGCCGCCACCTGGCGGAATCGGGCCTGAACAGCCTGGACGCCCTGATCCTGTGTGTCGGACGCATAACTAAGCCCGGCGAAACCAAGCAACCGGGACCAATCCCGGATAAGGCTTTCATAGGCCTGTATCAGTTCAAGGAACTCCGCCTGCGACAGATCCGGACTGAGTCTGTCCCTCCAGCTTTCAAATTGCTGTACCTTTTCTTCCGAGTTATCTAGCGCTTCCTGAATTTCCGGCGCATCAATGGCGGGGAAAAGATCGGTTAATAACCAGGCTTCCTGTTTGTAGTCATTCTTTGCCACTTTTTACTCCTGTTTGATAAGCCAGGCTAGGGGGAATAGGAGATTCAAATAATATCGCCCTTTAGCCAACATATTCCATATTAAGTCGGTCCCATGGCAGCGAACTTCCCGCCATCTTGGTTCGGAATGGCTTTACTGTATGAATTGCGTCGGTTGAAAGTGCACAGATGTCGTCTCAAATGTGCGGCGCTGTAAAGAGGATCTTCGCTGCGAACAGGCTTGAATTGTGACAAAGAGTGCGCATAACGGCAAATGAGGCGCTTGCTCGGCGACAGAGATATTCTTAATCGAGGGTTCGAAAAGGATCGTTAGCGGAGATTGTAACCTTCAACTGCTTGCCGGAGCTTGAGAAGGCAGTCTGGGGAATAATATCCTTTGCGGAGACTGACGTTGGCATAGATGAGCGTACGCTGCCCGACCAGGCAACCCGGATTTAGGACGGCGTTGCAACCGGTTTGTACATCGTCACCCAGGATGGCGCCCAATTTCGCCAGCCCGGTATCGTATTCTCTTTCTCCGATGGAGAACTTGAGAGTTGGTCGTTTACCAGAGACCGGGTCTTTTGTGCTGAGCATGGTCAGGTTGCTTAACTTAGTCCCCGCACCGAGGTTTGTGCGAGCTCCCATCACACTGTCGCCGACGTAATTGAAGTGGGGCGCGTGAGCGCGCGGAAGCATAAGGCTGTGCTTGGCCTCGCTGGCATGGCCCAGCACACTGCCGGGCATCATAATCACATTCTCTCGCACAAGGGCCCCATGGCGTACCACGGCTCCTTTTCCAATATATGCCGGGCCCAGGATATATGCACCAGGTTCAATTCTGGCCCCCTTGTCGATGAAGAGAGCTCGATCGCTCAGGAAAGCGCCATCCATCACCTCCCCGAGTACGGTCCTCGAATCCTTGATCAGACGCTCCACGTGTATTTCAAGATTGGCCAGCACCTGCCAGACATATTGGCAATCTTCGAAGAGTCCGGCAACTTGTGGGTCACTCAGATCAAAGAAATCACTTGGCAATAGCATAGCAGTCACCTACATTGATTGGAAAGCCTCTATAATGGCTGGCGTCAATATGACAAGAAAATCGTGTACAGGTTCCAGAGCCAAGCCGATTAAAGCCCAAACAATGAAAAAATCCCAGCGGATGTAGGCGTTGATAGCGAATCTTTTTCCTGAATAATCCCAGGGACAGCGACCAGTTACTCGGGTAATCAGCCATCCCGTGATAAGTTCGACGGTAGTAAAACCTAGGGACCATATCAAGGCTCGGATGAGAAGAGGGAAATCTCTAATCAGATCGTGGACTGGTTCGTAAAAAACGGCGATCAGTCCGTAGATTGGGAACATCCAGAGGTAGGTAGTTCCCAGCAGCCTCCAGTCGCGCCTGGGGACACTGTCTGTCAGGGCGGTGAAAACCACCTCACCGCACCAACCACCAAGGCCATATAGTATGAAGCGTATCAACATCCTTCAGTGGAAGCCTATCTAAGTTCGATGCCAGCGTGGCAGGATTCCCGATGGCGACCGGATATCTTCGACTGGGATGGTGTGTTGTCCCCCAGTGTGTCTGCTCATCAGGAATAACTCAAATCTCAGGATCGATTTATCGAGGCTCCACCGTAATCTTAATGGCTGTTCTCTCCTGTCCATCGATTATAACTTCAACGAAGGCAGGGACGCTGACAACATGCACGTCCTCTTCAGAAAGATAGCCAGTTGCGATGGCGATAGCTTTGACAGCCTGGTTAACAGCCCCTGCACCGATTGCCTGTACTTCCGCTCTTCCAGCTTCTCGAACAACCCCTGCGATTGCGCCAGCAACTGATGCTGTACGTGACCGCGCGGAAACTTTGATAACACTCATATTTTGCCTCCATGTTGCGTAGGGCTTGAGTGCCAGGTCGGTGTGAACGGTACATTCGCACTTAGTCGCATTCTATTCCGTTATCCCTGGTGTTGTCAAGAAACATCGCGATTTGCTACCGGGTGTCAGCCAGCGGCGAGCCCGGATGATGCTGGTAACGATGTGTCTCTGCGGTTTCTTGTAAA
>PVMK01122822.1_pt1 | contig 22742 bp, 22 predicted proteins | sample 1853481 | NCBI WGS metagenome assembly PVMK01 (sample SAMN08533507, study PRJNA380276) | Marine sediment metagenome, whole genome shotgun sequencing project. | reverse complement strand
GCGTGGCGCGGGTTCGTGACCACTCCCAATTTGGAATAGAAATCGCTTCCCGAAATGTCGGCTTTGAGGTGGTTTGAGACATTTGCCACCTACCAATATTCCCCGATTTCGGTCTATTCTTGGTTAAGTCTAATAACAAGGAGAAGGGCAATGACTGAGGTAGAGGCATTTGAACTTGCACTGATGGCTAAAGCAAACGCAGTGCAGACTTTTACGGTGTATATTACATTTACATTTGCGTATCTGGCGGCGGCCTACTTTGTTGGTAAAAAATTAACACGTTTTCAGTCACTAGCCGCCAGCGGGCTATATATGTTTGCGGCGATGAGTGCGGTAATAAATCATCAAAGTGACGTAGAATTCCTTGGGATCGCTCTTGACCACACTGGAAGTCTGCAACCACGGGAATTATTCTCAAGCTCAGAATTTTGGTCTGTCTACATAGGCATCCTTTCAGTCATAGGCATAATCATCGGCCTGTATTTTATGTGGAGCGTCAGACACCCCAAGACTGAATGACCGTAGCGATGTCGGCTATGTCCTACTTTGAGACAAATCAGCCCAGCTAGCACGATGGCGGGGTTCGACGCAAAGGAGACATGCCTGGCGCTGTAGGATATTCTGGATTCGACCATAATAATTGGATGGGTAGCATGAATTGGGAAGTAATCTCCACGGTTAGTGAATTCGTAGGTGCTATAGCAGTCGTCGCTTCTGTCATATATCTCGCCACGCAGATCAAACGCCAGACCACAGAATCCAGACTGGTTGCGACGAGAGATCTATCTGCAAAGCGCGTGGAGTTGATGGAATTCATGGGCGGCGACGAAGCGATGGCAGAAATTTATCTACGTGCCATTCACGACTATGAGTCATTGAAAGGCGTAGCCCGAATAAGAGCCAGCATGCTATTTCATATCATTATGAGAAACGCCGAACAGGAGTTCATCCATATGGGCACTGGACATGCCGACGACCCATATCTAGAGTCAGTGGATCGCGTACTATCCAAGTCGATGTCTTCTCCAGGGCTTCGGCAGTGGTGGAGAACGACCGGGGAAGGATTCAATAAGGCATTCCAGACTCATATCAACGAGCTTATGGCAGCGACTGACGAAATTCCTGTGAGCAGTGCGTTCCACCTTTCAAATGAAAATGCCACATGATGTTGAGCTTGACGCTTTACTACCTCCTAGCTGCGCCTGTCACCGTCAAGCGCAGGTTAACAGAGTGTTAATGTCCCTTCATGGCACACAAGGGCCGTTCAAATAGCTGAAATTGGGGCTTCTCGAACGGCCGCTTTGTCGTGTAAACGGCCAATTGGGCTGCCCTCCTGATTACACGGTCCTTCACACGTCGTAGCAGACACATAAGAAAGAAAGCAAAGGGGATGCAACGGATGCAACTGCCTTAAGCGCTGCGAGTATATAGAGTAAGCACCGGCGCAAGGTGCCCGTGAAGCCACCCACGGGAGCAGTGGGGCGTATCCACTTTCGCCTTGATGCGTTGCCATTCAAAGCGGCCTTTTTTCCTGTTTTCCCAATCATCAGAAATCCGGCGGGCATTCCCCCTGCAACCACTCCCCGGTGGTGGGGTGCTCGAAGCCCAGGCTGGTGGCATGCAGCATCAGCCGATCGGCCATGCCCAGTGCCGCCTCGTGCGCATACATATCGCAACCCAGGATAGGATGCCCCAGCTCGCGCATATGGATGCGCAACTGGTGGGAGCGGCCGGTTACCGGTTTGAGCAACAGGCGGGTACGATCGGGCTCGCGCCGCAGTACATCAAAGTGGGTGAGGGCTGATTTACCCCGCTCCTGGCAGATCATCTGCCGTGGGCGATTGGCCCAGTCGCGAGCGATAGGCAGGTCCACTTTACCTTTATCCCGCTGGACCACGCCGTACACCACTGCGTGGTAAGACTTCTCTACCTTGCGCTCCTGAAACTGACGGCTGATATGGGCGTGGGTGGGCTTGTTCAATGGGATGACCATGATGCCGGAAGTATCCAGGTCCAGTCGGTGCACGATGCTCGCCGTTGGATAGCGCTGCTGCAGCCGGGTGATCAGGCAGTCCTTGTTGAGGGGGTGGCGCCCGGGAATGCTCAACAGCAGGTCGGGTTTGCGCACCAGCAGCAGATCCGCATCCTCATAGAGAATGACGATTTCTTCCTGGCTGTGGGGGACGAGGTAGGGTGGCGGTTCTTGCACGAAGCGCACTCTACGGGCTTTCCAGTTCGTTGAACTGCCTGCCGGCATAGCGCGCCGCGACCACCCAGACCACTATCAGCGCCAGGGTCAACAGGCCCAGGTAGCGAAGGCTGGAGATATCCTTGAACATAAAGGTTATGCCGAGGCTGATCAACACCGCAATAGCCTTGGCGAAACGCTGCACAAACATATCGATAAAGGCCTTGGCCCGGTATTTTTCCGCCTCCGATGTGGGGACATACAGCGCTTCCTTGGCGGACTGGTTGATGGAATAACTGAAGCTGTTGTCAGCGGTGCTGAGCATGCTGCCTACCCACAAGGCGGGGAAGAACAAAAAGGCGGAGGAGCCCAACGCGATGGTAAAGGGCAATACCAGCAGCGCAGTCGCCAGGCCAAAGCGCGTCATGACGTAACTGGTAAGGAACAGTTGCACCAGCAGGGACACCCAGTTGGTGATGGAAAAAACCAGGGCGAAGTGACGCCCGATATCAGCCCCGTCCAGGTAATGCGACACCGTAAATGTGAACTGGAAATCGATGATAGTGGAGATGATCTCGTAGAGTCCCACGATGGCCACAATGGACAGCAGATACCGGGAGGAAAAGACCAGGCGCGCGCCCTCGGTTGCGGCGTTGCCCCGGGGTGTGCTTGTGGGTGTTGGTGTGGACGCCACGCTCTGTGTAGTGCTGTCAGGCACCCTCACCTGGCGGCCTGCGCCCCAGGCGGCGGCGGCAATCAGTACTGTCAGGCCGCTGCAGATCCACAACCAGGCGGAGTAGGACAACAGGGAGACATTGGCGCTGACCACACTGCTGCCAAAAACGCCGCCGCAGACTCCGCCCAGCCCCACCAGTCCGTACAGGCGCTTGGCGGCGCCGGGAGTGACACTGTCGTTGAGAAAAGCGAAAAAGGTGGCCACCATCAGAGTGCTGTAGAGGTCGCCAAACAGATAAAAGCTCCAGACACTCGCATCATCCGGGGTGTGCAGCCATTGCCCGAACAGCAGATAGCAAGCGATGAAGAACACGGCGAACACAAAGGTCAGTTGCTGACGCCGCAGTTGTCGGCTCAGGCGGGTAAAAACCACCACCGCGGCAAAAGCGATCACCATGTTGAGAATCTTTGCCAGTAATTCCGCCTGTGGTGCGGAGTAGGTGACACCCAGCAGGTCGAAGCCGGTTTCGTCATAGAACTCTATGAACAGGCCTTTCTTGATGGGCTTGAGTATCCAGAAGCAGGTAATGACCAGAAAGAAATAGCTGAACATCAGCAGCGCCAGAGGCAGTTCCTCGCGCTTGATATCCATAAAAGCCTGCAGTGTTTTTGTCATCTTGCTTCTTATCCCGGCTTCTTACTTCCATAACGGCTGCTATACTCGCCATCGTGATAAATCATAATAGCGGAAGCTGAGTTTTGAATCTGAGAATATTGATCCTGCTGGTATTGGTGCTGGCTACCCCCTCTGTGATGTCGACAAACAGCGCAAAATACCAGACCTGGCTGGAGCAGATGCGCGAGCAGCCGCGCGGTCCCTTTTCCCGGGTTCGGTGGTTTTGCGCCGATGGTACCATTCTGCCCCCCAAGGCCTATGCCTGTCAGTCTCACGGCGGGGGTATACAGCACGGGGAGTGGAACGCACAGACCCTTGAGCTGCGGGAGCAGGGCTACCTGGTCGCGAACCTGTTGGCCGGTATTGAGCCAGGCGAAGCGTTGGCCGAGGCCGATTTCGATAATATCTACGGCCAGTTGCTGATTGAAAAATTCCTTATCGCCATGGATAACGGCTGGATAATGCGCGGGGCCCTGTCGTACCGGGGGGCGATCCAGGAAGAGGATGAGCGAGCCGGCGCGCGCCGGCTACTGTTACAAATGCTGTCGCGGGAGGAGTGGATCGGCCCCCACTACGGCGCTATGCGGGAGGGGGTTAAACTGCTGCCGCACGGACGCGATACCGCCTCGGCGGGGCTGGTGCGGCAGTTGTCCGCGGCCCTGTCGGACGACGATCCGGGCTTTATGCCCATTCGCGTCAAGATTCACGGGGCGCCGGATGCTTCCGATGCCGCAAAGGTGCGGGAGTATATGCCCGGCGTTACCGATGCCGGCCTGCGCAGTCGCTACGCCACACTGGCAGAACAAATTGATCGCATCTACCAGGCGGCGCCCCTGCCGGAGCGACTCGGGCGATTGGCGGGCAAGGGGTGGCTGCCCCCGGCGCTGCGGAGTCTGGCGCAAACCACCGCGGGAGACTGGGAACAGGCTACATCGCTGTCCAGAATGAGCCTCAGTGGCACATTACTGGCGGAGCTGCGCAATAATTTACAGGCCGTGCCCGACCCCGCCAATCGCCTGTACCTGATGGATTTTAGCCTGGGTTTGGAGAGTGAGCATTTTCGCGCATCCACGGCGGTGCGGGAGCAGCTGGAGGCAATGCCCCGGAGGCAGGTGCTGTCAGCCCTGGCCTCTGCCGGTGACGCCGCCTATGGCACGGGGCTGTTGAATGCGCGCCTGCACAGCAGTTTGCAGGATGAAATAGCCGCTTTACTGGCCGGCGTTGTCGATGTGGCTCGCTACCAGCGGAGTCTGGCCTACCTCAACCGCGTACCGGGTTGGGGCCTGCAGGGGCTGCGCCGCTATTTCTACCAGAGCATGTTGAAGCTGGCCGAAATCGAACCGCTGGCCCTGTTATTTATCCAGGATCAGCTGCGCGGCAGCCCCCTGTTGTTTTATTCCCAGTCCCTGAACCTGCTGGCCCGGGATGCGGGCAAACTGGCGGGGATACACCACAGTTTGTTTGGTGAGGATATTGGCGCCGGGTTTACCGCGCTCAACCCGGGACTGGCGCGTGGCCTCTTACAGGCACAGCCCAAGCTGGATGAGGTGGAATCCCTGCGCGATGACGGCATCTACGTACTGCCCGAAACGATCGCCGAGATGCCGCCTGTGGCTGGTATCCTGACCGCGGGGGAGGGTAACCCCCTGTCTCACGTGCAATTGCTGGCGCGCAACCTGGGGATACCCAATGTTACGATCACCCCGGCGATCCAGCAAAAACTGCGCCCGCACGATAACACGGCGATCGTGCTGGCTGTCAGCCCAGGTGGCCTGGTGGAAATCTCCGAGGACGGTCCCGACTGGGACCGGGTATTCAAGGAGCGTGACAGCAACGGCGGCATACGCATTGTTCCCGACCTGGACAAGCTGGACCTGAGCCTGCGCCGGGTGATTTCCATCGACCAGCTATCGGCGCAGGATTCGGGTCGCACGGTGGGTCCCAAGGCCGCCAAACTGGCCGAGTTGCGCAAGCACTACCCGGAAGCGGTGTCCCGGGGGCTGGCGATTCCCTTTGGGGTGTTCAAGGCGGCAGCTCTGGATAAGCCACACCCCTCAGGTGGAACCGTCTTCCAGTGGATGCAGGCCCAATACAAGGCGCTTGCTCTGCTACCTGCAGGCAGTGTCGAACAAAAGCAACAAACGGAGCATTTCCGCGCTGAGCTCTACCAGTTGATTCTCCAGACCGAGCTCTCAGCTGCGTTCAAGGCCAACTTGAGACAGGCCCACAACGCCACCTTTGCCGGGGAGGAGGTAGGCCTGTTTGTGCGCTCGGACACCAATGTCGAGGATTTGGCCGGCTTTACCGGTGCGGGGCTGAACCTGACATTGCCCAATGTGGTCGACTTCGAGCAGTTGCTGGATTCTATTGTGCAGGTATGGGCATCGCCATTTACCGCCCGCGCATTTGCCTGGCGACAATCCCATATGACAGCCCCCGAGCATGTTTACACCTCCATCCTGTTGCTGGAGTCGGTAGGCTCTGACAAGTCCGGCGTGCTGGTCACGGCGGATATCGACACCGGCGCCACTGACGTTGTGTCGGTTGCAGTCAATGAGGGACTGGGTGGCGCGGTGGACGGCCAGGCCGCGGAATCACTGCGCATTCCCCTGGATGGCGGGCCGGTGCGGGTGCTGGCGACAGCCACAGCGCCCTGGCGGCGGGTTCTCTCGCCTGAGGGGGGAGTTATCGAAGTGCCCACCAGCGGCAGCGACCAGGTGCTTACCCAAGGCGATATTGATCAGGTCATTGAGTTTGCCCAGAGCTTGCCCCGGCGCTTTACACCCATTACCGATGATGCCGGTCAACCGGTACCGGCGGATGTGGAATTCGGCTTTCTCGACGGACGATTGCGACTGTTCCAGTTGCGGCCCTTTCTGGGCAGTGCCTCGGTGGCGGGAAACACCTACTTGCAACAGATGGACGCGCGCGCCGGCAGCAATCTCCAGCGTGTGGTGGATATGACGGAGGTACCCAACCCATGAATCCCATTTTTAGACTCAGTACAGGCCTGTTATTGCTGCTGTGCTCAATGCAGTTGGCCGCCTGGCCCATTGACGGGTATCCGCAGACGGGTATCCGGCGTCTGGAGGAGCAGCGCCTGATAGCCGCGGGTGAGCTCAAAGGCACGCGCCAGCCACCGGGCGGTTTGTGGCCGACCGCGGCGGTGGATATCCGCCTGACGTCGCGCCCCGATTTCACCCTTGCCACCTGTTGATCAGGTACTGGCGGGGCAAATTGTCGAATTGCTGGGGGATAAGGCGGATCGCTACGGGGTGGCGGTGCTGGACTTGAGTGACCCCAACCAACCGGCCTATGCGGAATACCGCGGCGATTACCACCAGAACGTCGGCAGTGTGGGCAAGCTGCTGGCGGCGCTGGGTTTTTTCCAGGCACTGGCTGACGCCTATCCGGATGACCTGCAAAAGCGCGAGCACCTGCTGCGCAATACGGTGGTAACCGCCGATCGTTTCTCACACAGTGATCATCACACCATACGCATATTCGACGTGGCTACCCGCACCCTGGTGCGGCGCCCGATGAAGGATGGCGATACCGGCAATCTGTGGGAATACCTGGACTGGACACTGTCGGTAAGCTCCAACTCCGCCGCGGCCATGACCATGCGTGACTCCATGCTGCTGCGGCAGTTTGGTACGGACTATCCCATTCCCGACGCGCAAATCACCCCGTTTTTTGACAACACACCCGCAGCTGCCAAAACGGCCTTATTCCAGAAGACGTTCTGGCAACCGGTGACCGATAACGGCCTGTCTCTGGCTGATATACGCCAGGGCAGCTTCTTCACCCGCGAGGGCAAGCGGCTGGTGGCGGGCGGTGGGCTCAGCTATGCCACCGCGCGCAGTCTGATGCAATACCTGTTGCAAATGGAGAAGGGTAAATTGGTGGATGATTGGAGCAGTCGCGCTCTCAAGCGCTTGCTCTATATGACCGAGCGACGTATCCGCTATGCCTCTTCGCCCGCGCTGCGTGATGCCGCGCTTTACTTCAAGTCCGGCTCGCTGTACAGCTGCCAGCCGGAGGAGGGCTTCAAGTGTGGCAAGTACAAGGGTAACAAGCGCAACTACATGAACTCGGTCGCGATAGTGGAAGCGGATGTGGACGGCCGGCGCCTGCACTACATCGTCACCCTGGTTTCCAATGTACTGCGCGAGAATTCAGCGGTCGCCCACCAGACCCTGGGTACGCGAATTCACCAGCTGATCAGGCAGCGCCACGGGTTGGCGCCGTAAGCGGGGCTGATTACAGGCTCTGGACTAACTGGTGCACGGCCCTGGCCAGGGCCTGCAACTGCTGCTCACCATCGGGGTTCTCTTCCAGGCCGACCAGGATATAGCGCCCGGCGGCGGACTCCACCAGTGCGCTGTCCGCGTGGAAGTTTTTCCAGCTGCCCGATTTGCGCATGATTTCTACATCCAGTCCCTCCAGTCCTTTGACAAATTTATGATTGATACCGGGCCGGGACAGTATGTCGCGCATCATCAGGGTATGTTCCGGGTCCAGCAAGGTGCCCATCGCCAACCGGTAGTACAGCCTGGCCACCTGATAAACTGTGGCGGCATGGGATAAGCCCCTGATGGGTTCGCGTTGGTGAGCGTGCATCGGCCCATAGTCCTTGCCCACCCACAGGCCACCGTAGAGATTCTCGTTGTAGAAGGCATACTCGGGCCGCTGTAGAATTTGCAGCAATTTATCGCGGCCCACCCGCCCCATGACCCGGGTGGCGCAGGCATTGCATGAGACCCGAATCATATTGTTCAGATCCTGTTCCAGTGCCTCATCGATCTGCAGGTCTCCCTCCTGGGCGGCCACCATCGCAGCGAACAGGACAGCGAGTTTTGGCAGGCTGGCGGCATAGAGCATGAGGTGGCCGTTAAGCATGGCCAGGCGATACCCTCCCTGGTCGTTCAACACCACCAGGGCAACTGCTAAGCGGTTGTTATCCACCATGTCGCCCCAGCCGTTAGTATCAACAATCCAGTTCAGTTCGGCCTGCAAACCGGGGTCTTGTATGGGGTTTAAATCCGGTTGCAAGGCGTACTGGGCGAATGCGGCGACCGGAAACAGCAAGGCCAGCAGCACAGCCGCGCCGGCGGGTAAGTGGCGGAAAATTTTCATGATGGGGTGGTGCGGCTCCGGTTTATTGGCGAGTCACCTGGCGGGTGCGGGTAACGATAGCATAAAGCGCTAGGTGCCAATATCCAGCGTGAACGTGCCCAGGGCAGCTTGGTGCCGGTAGTCCTCGTCATAGTGTTTGCGCGCCACATTGAGCAGCAACAGTGCACTGACATTACCGACTACCAGCAGTACCAGCATTGCCACCGGGAGGCCCAGTCGTTCGGAGAGCGTGCCGCTGACTATGCCGGCGCACAGCCCGGCGATGGCCTGGAACATAGGCAGAAAGCTCTGGCATGTCGCCCGGTAGGGGGGTGGGGATTGATCCAGGCTTGCCGCCACCAGCGTACCCCAGTTGGCCGCGGCAAAGAACTGGCCGATACAGAACAGGGTGATTACCAGCGGCAAGGTCATACCGTACATGGAGCCCAGGTACGCCGCGCTGTGCACCACCAGGGGTGCGGCCAGGTACAGCAGGCAGACAGTGACACGGCCCCGGGGGTTGCCCCGGGAAACGCGATCACTCAGCCAGCCCCCGATAAGGGCGCCAATACCGGCCGCAATGGTGATGACACCCACGGCGGAGGCTGCGTCGGTGAGGCTCATCTGGTATTGACGCACAAAAAATGTCGGGGCCCAGATGCCGCAGGTCATGATGTAGACGGAGATGGGCAGTTGCGCCAGGTAGATCAATTGCAGGGTGCGGTTGCCGGTGATGTACCTCAGGGTTTCCACCAGGCCGGGTTTGACGGTTTTAGTGTCTCCGCTCTCAACTTTGCGGGTTTTGTAATCCGGTGCGAACAGCATAACCAGCGCCAGAACGATGCCTGGCAGGGCCAGCACCCCGAACACCGCGCGCCAGCCGAACTGTGCCGCCAGGTGCCCCGCCAGTATAAGACCCATGCCCACGCCCAGGGGTTGCGCCATATTGAACAGGCCGACCATGGTGCCGCGCAGTCGCTGTGGGTACCAGGCGGCGATCAGGGCGTAGCCGGCCGGGTTATAGCCCGCCTCCCCGGCGCCGACCAGTACTCTGGCGGCTAGCAGGCCGCCATAGGATTGCGCCAGCCCGGTACTCCAGGTGGCCACGCTCCACACCAGGGTCATAAGGGTAATCATGTATTTACGACTGAACCGGTCTACCGCCAGGCCACAGGGTACGGCAAGCACCGCTAATCCGAGAAATAATATTCCGGACATCAGTCCCAGTTGCGTGTCGCTGAGGACGAATTCCTCCTTAATGGCGGGCAGCACCGCGCTGATGGCGAAGCGGTCAGCGCAATCTATCAGGTAGATGATCCAGATCACCGCGAACCAGCCGTGCTTTGTATTGGTCTGCGCCCCATTATTTTTGTACACTGTCCGCCATCCTTATCTGCTGAGTTGTGCCGCGCATGAACCCCAACTACCTGGACTTTGAACAGCCTATCGCCGAGCTGGAGGTCAAGATCGAGGAGCTGCAACTGGTCGGCTCCGATAATGAGATTAATATTAGCTCGGAAATCGAGACCCTGCGTGAAAAAAGCACCAAGCTCACCGAGAAGATCTATTCCAATCTGAGCGCCTGGGATATTGTCAAAGTGGCGCGGCATCCCCTGCGCCCGCATACCCTGGATTACATTCCACGCATCTTCACCGAATTCGATGAACTGCACGGCGACCGTCACTTTGGGGACGACAAGGCGATTGTCGGCGGTATCGCCCGCATTGACGACCGCTCCGTGATGGTCATTGGCCAGGAAAAGGGCCGAGCGGTGAAGGACAAGGTGCTGCGCAATTTCGGCATGCCCAAGCCCGAGGGCTACCGTAAGGCGTTGCGGCTGATGGAAATGGCCGAACGCTTTAAAATGCCTGTTGTCACTCTGATAGACACGCCGGGGGCCTATCCCGGTATCGACTCCGAGGAGCGTGGAATCAGTGAGTCCATCGCCCAGAACCTGGCGGTCATGTCGCGTCTGGCGACACCCATCGTCTGTATTGTGATTGGCGAGGGCAGTTCGGGGGGGGCGTTGGGCATCGGTGTGGGGGATCACCTGGCCATGTTGCAGTACTCCACCTACTTTGTGATCTCGCCGGAAGGCTGCGCCAATATCATCTGGAAGAGCTCCGACAAGGCGCCGGACGCGGCGGAAGCCATGGGTGTTACCTCGTCCATACTGCAGGAACTGGGTATTGTCGATGCCACTATCCCCGAGCCCCTTGGCGGCGCCCACCGGGACATGGATTTGATGGCGCAGCGGATCAGGGAGCACATCGTCACCCAGCTTGATAGTCTGGAGCAGCTGCCGCTGGAGGACTTGTTGGCCAAGCGGTATCAGCGCCTGATGTCCTACGGAAATTAACCGGAGCTTCCAAATTGCTGTCCTTCCCGCGCAGGCGGGGATCCAGTAAGCCCTTGATTTTCATGGATTCCCGCCTGCGCGGGAAAGACGATCCAGGGAAATATCGGCGTTTCCGGATGGGCACTAATTAGTAACTTGCGGGTCCGACTATGCCGGAATTACTCCTGGACTACACCGCCCTCGATGCTCAGCTGAGCGATCTGCTGGACGCGCGCCACTGGTACGTGGGCTACAGTGGGGGTGTGGACTCCACGGTCCTACTGCATTTGTTACAGCGCTGGTGCAAGGCCAATGCCGGCGCGCCGCCGCTCACAGCCATCCATATAAACCACGCCATGCAGTCCGCTGCCGGCGACTGGCAGGTGCACTGCGAGTGGGTCTGCAAGTTTTTGCAGGTCCCGATCGTGTCCCGCACTGTTGCTGTACATCCAGGCCCCGGGGGAAGTGAGGCGGCGGCCCGGGAGGCCCGCTACCGGGCCTTCGAGGAGCAGTTGCAGTGTGGCGATGTCCTGTTTCTGGGGCACCACCTGGACGATCAGGTGGAGACATTTTTACTGCGCCTGATGCGCGGTGCGGGGGTGCAGGGCCTGGCGGCCATGCCGGTCAGGCGCGCCCTCGGTGAGGGTATGCTGGTGCGGCCCCTGCTGCAGATCAAGCGCAGTCAGCTGCAAGTGTATGCCGGGCATCATGGCCTGGAGTGTGTGGAAGATCCCTCCAACAGCGATACCGCCATGGATCGTAATTTTCTGCGGGTAGAGCTATTGCCCATGCTGGCATCCCGCTGGCCGGGCTATCGCCGCACGATAGCCCGCGCCAGTGGGCATATGGCCGGTGCGGTCACCCTGTTGCGGGAGGTGCTGCCCACACCGGCAACTGTGTACAGTGTGATGGGAGACCCGGGCATGGCCCTGGATGAACTGACCCGCGTTGCTGAGCATGCCGCCGCGGTGAAGTTGCGCAGTTGGCTGCAGGTGGCGGGCTATCTGGCGCCGGATCAGGCAGCATTGGAGGAGTTCCTGCGCCAGCTGCGCGTGGCGTCAGCTGACGCGAAGCCGCGATTGGAGTGCGGTGCCTTCACCCTGCAACGCTATCGCGATGCGGTTTATCTGCTTCCCGACGACAACGGGGTCTGTTGCCCGGACTCGTTTTCACTGGCCACAGGTGAGATCTATGATGTGCCCGGGGTTGGCAGGGTCAGCCTGGAGCCCACCGCAACCGACGGACTCTCGCTGGCGCCCGGTGAGAAGCTGGCATTGGCCTGGCGGCAGGGCGGTGAGCGCTGTAAGCCCCTGGGGCGGGCCGGTAGCAACAGCCTGAAGAAATTGTTGCAGGAGTGGGGTGTTCCGCCCTGGTGGCGGGACCGGGTGCCCCTGCTCTACCTGGGCGATGAACTACTGGCGGTAGGGGACCTGTGGCTGTGTCGGTCAAGTCGCACCCGGGAGGCGCCGGCGGAGGGGCAGCGGCTGTGGCGCCTGTGCTGGCAACGAAATATAGATGCCCCTAATGTAGATGCAGATGTAGACGGAGATTGAGCTGGCAGTAGCTTTCTGGTAACCTGACTTCCCATCTTTTTGCAGGATTTGCACCGGTCAGAAAGGCTCTAGGACAGGCTCCTAGGTGAGCACCCGGCGCAAGTGTTGTGTGTCTGAAAATACAGCGTAAATAAAGGTTGTTCATGACGCGTTACGTATTCGTCACAGGTGGTGTGGTTTCGTCTCTTGGTAAGGGGATTGCAGCGGCGTCCCTCGCCGCCGTTCTGGAGGCAAGGGGTATCAAGGTAACCCTGCTCAAACTGGATCCCTATATCAACATCGATCCGGGCACCATGAGCCCGTTCCAGCACGGTGAGGTGTTTGTCACCGAGGACGGGGCGGAGACCGACCTGGATCTGGGCCACTACGAGCGTTTCACCAATACTACGATGAAACGCACCAACAATTTTACTACCGGGCGGGTGTATAACGCGGTGCTGCGCAAGGAGCGCCGCGGCGATTACCTGGGCGGTACCGTGCAGGTCATCCCCCACATCACCGATGAAATCAAGCGCCGGGTGGTGCTCGGTGCCGGCGACGCGGATGTGGCGATAATCGAGATTGGCGGTACTGTCGGCGATATCGAGGGTCTGCCATTTTTGGAGGCCGCGCGGCAGCTGAAAATCGAAATGGGGCCCAGTCGCGCGTTGCTCATGCACCTGACCCTGGTGCCCTATATCGCCACCGCCGGTGAGATCAAGACCAAGCCTACCCAGCACTCGGTAAAAGAGCTGCGTTCCATCGGCCTGCAGCCGGACATCCTGCTATGTCGCTGCTCCGTGGAGATTGGGGAGAGCGCCCGCAAGAAGATATCGCTGTTCACCAATGTGGAAGAGCGCGCCGTTATCCCACTGCTGGATGTCGATTCCATCTACCGTATTCCCGGCATGCTGCGCGACTTTGGCCTGGATGATTTTGTGGTGGAGCGCTTCGGTATCGACTGCAAGAAAGCGGATCTGTCCGAGTGGGAAGATGTGGTGGAACGGGAGTTCGGTGCCAGCGTTGGCCAGGTCAAGGTGGCCATGGTGGGCAAGTATGTGGACTTGCTGGATGCCTACAAATCGCTCAATGAGGCACTTAAGCATGCCGGCTTGCAGACCCACACCAAAGTAACCATAGAGCATATTGACGCCGAGGAGATCGAGCGCGACGGCACCGGGGCGCTGGAGGGGATGGATGCCATCCTGGTTCCAGGCGGTTTTGGTGACCGGGGTGTGGAGGGTAAAATCCGCGCCGTACGTTATGCGCGTGAGAACAACATACCTTTCCTGGGCATTTGCCTGGGCATGCACGTGGCGCTGGTAGAGTACGCACGTAACGTGTGCGGCCTGTCCGGCGCCGATTCCACCGAGATGAACCGGTCCACCCCTTACCCCATCATCGCGCTGATTACCGAGTGGATGAACGCCGATGGCAGTTCCGAGCAACGCAGCGAGTCCTCCGATATGGGGGGAACCATGCGCCTGGGAGCCCAGCCCTGTCATCTGGAGCCGGATAGCATGGTGCGCGCGATATACGGCCGGGACACCATTGAGGAGCGTCATCGCCACCGCTATGAGGTGAACAATAATTATCTGGAGCAGTTGCAGGATGCGGGTATGCGCGTTGCGGGCTGGTCGGGAGATCGCTCCCTGGTAGAAATGATCGAGCTGCCGCGACACCCCTGGTTTGTGGCCTGCCAGTTCCACCCTGAATTTACCTCCCGGCCGCGGGGCGGGCACCCGTTGTTTACCAGTTATATCGAGGCGGCGCTGGCCCACTCCCGGGGTGAATAAACCGGATACCATTCAAGCTGATAGGCAAGCCGATAGACAAGCTGATAAACAAGCTGATAAAGAGGACAGGCCGTGAATGACCAGACTGTTTCCGTAGCAAATATAAGCATAGCCAATAACGCCCCCTTTGTTCTACTGGGTGGGGTGAATGTGCTGGAGAGTCGCGACTTCGCCCTGCGGGTGGCGCAGCACTATGTCGAGGTGTGCACCCGATTGGGTATTCCCTATGTGTTCAAGGCGTCCTTCGACAAGGCCAATCGTTCATCTATTCACTCCTATCGGGGCCCCGGGCTGGAAGAGGGCCTGTCTATCCTGGCTGAGGTGAAATCCACTTTCGGCGTCCCGGTGATTACCGACGTACACACACCGGAGCAGGCGGCACCCACGGCGCAGGTGTGCGATATCATCCAGCTGCCCGCCTTTCTGGCGCGCCAGACCGACCTGGTGGAGGCGATGGCCGCCACCGGTGCGGTGATCAATATCAAGAAACCCCAGTTTCTCAGCCCCTCCCAGATGGCTAATATCGTGGAAAAATTTGGCGAGTGCGGTAATACGCGGGTCATGCTGTGCGAGCGGGGCAGCAACTTTGGCTACGACAACCTGGTGGTAGACATGTTGGGCTTCGGGGTGATGAAGCAGAGCTGTGGCAATGCTCCCCTGATTTTTGATGTGACTCATGCACTGCAGTGCCGCGATACCGGTGGTGCCGCCTCAGGCGGGCGACGGGGCGCAGGTGGCGGACCTGGCTCGCTCGGGTATGGCGGTTGGCCTGGCGGGTCTGTTTCTGGAGGCACACCCGGACCCGGACAAAGCCCTGTGTGACGGCCCCAGCGCACTGCCCCTGGCGCAACTGGAGCCCTTCCTGCAACAGGTGAAGGCCGTGGATGACTTGGTCAAGTCACTGCCGCCCCTGGACATTGAATAGAGCAACGAATAGAACAGCACCAACAACGGAGTGATAGCAATGAGTAATATCGCCGATATACAGGCCTTCGAGATCATGGATTCCCGCGGCAACCCCACGATAATGGCGGAAGTGACCCTGGGTTCGGGTGAAATCGGTGTCGCCTGCGCCCCCTCCGGCGCATCCACCGGCTCCCGCGAGGCGCTTGAACTGCGCGACGGTGACAGTGCACGCTACATGGGCAAGGGCGTGCTCAATGCCGTGGGCAATATCAATGGCCCGATCAGGGATCTGCTGCTGGGCGCTGATGCCACCGCCCAACGGGAGTTGGACGGTGCCATGATCGATGCCGACGGTACCGACAACAAGGCCAAATTCGGCGCCAATGCCATACTGGCTGTATCCCTGGCGGCGGCCAAGGCCGCGGCCCAGGCGCGCAACATCCCCCTGTACCAGCACATCGCTGACCTCAACGGCAGCTCGGATTTCACCATGCCGGTGCCGATGATGAACATCATCAATGGTGGTGAGCACGCCGACAATAATGTGGATATACAGGAGTTTATGATACTGCCCGTGTCGGCCCCCACCTTCGCCGAGGGTTTGCGCGCCGGTGCGGAAATTTTTCACAACCTGAAAAAAGTGCTGTCTGCCCGCGGATTGAACACATCGGTGGGAGATGAAGGCGGCTTCGCCCCCAACCTGCCCTCCAATGAAGCGGCCCTGGAAGTCATCGCCGAGGCGGTGGGCAAGGCCGGTTACAAGCTGGGCACCGACATTACCCTGGCCCTGGATTGCGCCGCTTCTGAATTCTACAAAGACGGTGTGTATGACCTGGCGGGGTGAAGGCAAGCAGTTCAGCAGTGAGGGGTTCACCGATTACCTGGCCGAGCTGGTCGCCAGCCATCCCATCATCTCCATAGAGGACGGCCTGGACGAATCCGACTGGGACGGCTGGAAATACCACACTGAAAAGCTCGGAGACAAGATTCAGCTGGTGGGTGACGACCTGTTTGTGACCAATACCAGAATTCTCCAGAAGGGCATCGACATGGGTGTCGCCAACTCCATCCTGATCAAGTTCAACCAGATCGGCAGCCTGTCCGAGACCCTGGATGCCATCGCCATGGCCAAGGCCGCCGGTTACACCGCGGTTATTTCTCACCGCTCCGGTGAGACTGAGGACACCACCATCGCCGACCTGGCGGTGGCGACCGCCGCGGGCCAGATCAAAACCGGCTCCCTGTGCCGCTCTGACCGGGTTGCCAAGTACAATCGCCTGCTGCGTATAGAAGCGGAACTGGCGGGTCGTGCACCCTATCGGGGCCTGGCGGAATTCTCCCGCCAGGGGTAGCTCTTGCGCTGGTTGTTTGTGGCACTACTGGTAATACTGACTGCCCTGCAGTATCGGTTGTGGTTTGCCGAGGGCAGCCTGGCGGAGCAGCGCCGTCTGGAGCAGCAGGTACAAGAGCAGACCCGGATTAACAGCCATCTGCTGGAGCGCAATGCGGTACTGGAACGGGAAGTGCTGGAGCTGCAGAGTGGTAACAAAGGCGTGGAACAGCGTGCCCGGGAGCAACTGGGTCTGATTCGCAAGGGCGAAACATTTTACCAGTTTGTGGAAAATCCACCGGCTGATCCCCAGCCGGCTGCCGCGCCTGCTGTGCCGGATACGCAGCCGGCTTTACAGTAGGATATACGACAATGAGCAGCGCTTACTGGGCGACACTGCCCGCCGCGGGTATTGGCAGCCGCATGGGCGGCGACCTTCCCAAGCAATATATCGAGGTGGCGGGGGCCACCATTTTTGAACACAGTCTGCGCGCCTTGCTGGCGTGCCCGCAACTTACCGCCGTGGTAGTGGCGCTGCATCCCGAGGATAGGCGTGCTGCAAATCTGCATATTCTTGATGATGCTCGCGTGCAGACGGTGGTCGGTGGCGAGCAGCGCAGTGATTCTGTGCTGGCTGGACTGGATGCCCTGGCGCAGCAGGCAGCGGCGGGTGACTGGGTACTGGTGCACGATGCGGCGCGGCCCTGTCTGCAACTGGAAGACAGCCTGCGGCTTATTGCCCGGGTAACCGACAGAGGCATTGGCGGTATTCTGGCGGAACCTATGGTCGATACCGTCAAGCAGACGGGTGAAGACGGTTTGGTCGCTGCCACGCTCGACCGTAAAACCCTGTGGCGGGCCCAGACGCCGCAAATGTTCCGCCTGGGTGAATTGCGTGAGGCACTGCGGCACGCCCTGGGGCAGGGCCTGGCTGTGACCGACGAGGCCTCAGCGATGGAGATGGCCGGTTATCCGGTGCAATTGGTCCCCGGTTCCGGGCGTAACCTGAAAGTGACCGTCCCCGCAGACCTGCAACTGGCCACCTGGTACCTGCAAGCGCAGTTGGGGCAGACAAATTGGAGCAATAAGTAATGCGCATAGGCCACGGCTACGACGTGCACCGTTTTGGCGCCGGCGATGAGGTAGTGCTGGGGGGAGTGCATATTCCGCATACGCGGGGCCTCGAGGCCCACTCGGACGGTGATGTACTGATTCACGCAGTCTGTGATGCGCTGCTGGGTGCGATTGGTGAGGGTGATATCGGGCAGCATTTTCCGGATACAGACCCGGCCAATGCGGGCATCGATAGCCGCCTGTTACTGCGCCGGGTGGTACAGCTGGTGCATCAGGCGGGCTGGATCCTGGCCAACATGGATGCCACGCTGATTGCCCAGGCGCCGAAGCTGGCGCCCTATATCGCCGCCATGCGCGAAAACCTGGCGGCGGATTTGGCGGCCGGCGTGGGGCGGGTGAACGTCAAGGCCACTACCACCGAAAAGCTGGGCTTTGCCGGCCGCGAGGAGGGGATCGCCGCGCATGCGGTGGTCCTGTTGGAAGCTGCTGGATGACGCCACACTGGCCCCGTGCCTGGGGTAACCTGCCTGGCAGTGCTTTGATTCGCAGCTGCCCCGAAGATTTTATCGTCCGTGAGCAATTGGGTTTCGAACCATCAGGAGACGGTGAGCACGCGTTTCTGCACCTGCAGAAACGCAATCTGAATAGCATGGATTTACTGCAGCGGGTGTCCGAGCTCAGCGGAGTCGCGCCACGGGATATTGGTATCAGTGGCCTCAAGGACCGCAACGCAGTGACGAGCCAGTGGTTTAGCGTGGGCATGGCTGGGCGCTCAGAGCCCGATTGGCGGGCTCTTGAAGCCCCCGGGGATGTGCAGGTCCTGGAAGTGGGGCGTCATCGGCGTAAACTCAGGCGCGGGGTGCACAAGGCCAATCGCTTTACCCTGGTATTGCGACAGGTCCGGGGCGATCACGCCGCCCTGGAGCAGCGCCTGCAATTGCTGCGCGATGAGGGTGTGCCCAACTATTTTGGTGAGCAGCGCTTTGGGCGCGGCGGCTCCACACTGGAGCAGGCCCGCCGCTGGATGTCCAGTGGCCGCAGGCTTTCGCGGACTAAACGCAGCCTCTACCTGTCTGCGCTGCGTTCATACCTGTTCAATACATTGCTTGGAGCACGGGTGGAGGCGGCAGACTGGAACAGGGTATTAAGTGGTGATGTCTGCATCTTGCAGGGTACACGCAGCCTGTTTACCTGCGAATTGGCGGATGAGGACATCCGCGATCGTGCCACCCGCGGGGATATTCACCCGGGGCTACCCCTGTGGGGGCGGGGGCTGTCCCCCGCAGGACCTGAGCGAGCCAGGCAGCAGGTTGAATGCCTGGCGGACGACGTAGAACTATGTGAATTTCTGGAGGGGGCCGGTCTGGAGCTGTCCTGGCGCCCGGCCCGAATGCTGGCGGATGACTTTTGCTGGCAGTTTTGTGATGATGGCAGCCTGCAACTGGATTTTGCCCTGGGTGCTGGCGGTTATGCTACAGCGCTACTGGTGGAGTTTGTCCAATACAACGAGGGGAAAATAAACAGTGGTAACGGCAGTGAATAGGGTGAACCTCACCGGTATCGGAATGACGTCCCAGCGCACCAGGGAGCGCTTGATACAGCGCCTGGTAGACCAGGGTGTCAGCAATATGGCGGTACTGGATGTTATACGCACCACGCCGCGGCACCTGTTCCTGGATGAAGCCATGGCGCATCGCGCCTATGAAGACGTCGCCTTACCGATAGGCTTTCAGCAGACGCTGTCGCAGCCTTATATCGTGGCGCGTATGACCGAGCTATTGCTGGGGGCAGGCCCGCTGCAACGGGTGTTGGAAATTGGCACAGGCTCGGGCTACCAGACAGCCGTGCTGGCGCAATTGGTAGGGGAAGTTTACAGCGTGGAGCGCATCAAGGCCCTGCAGCAAAAAGCGCGCCAGCGACTGCGCCAGTTAAAGTTGCGCAATGTGCATATGAACCACGCCGATGGGGGCATGGGTTGGGCGGAGCGGGGACCCTTTGACGGCATCATGGCCACTGCCGCACCCGAGCGCATTCCCGAGGATTTACTGCAACAGCTGGCTCCGGGCGGGCGCCTGGTTATCCCGGTGGGAGGCAAGAGCCAGCACCTGCAGGTCGTGACCCGCACCCACGAAGGCTTCGAGACTGAAATCGTAGAGGCAGTGCATTTCGTGCCCTTGCGCCCCGGTACAGTGAGGTAGCGTTGATGTCTTCCCTGGGAATATTTTTGCGTGGCTTGATGATGGGCGCTGCGGATATCGTGCCCGGGGTTTCCGGTGGCACCGTCGCTTTTATCACCGGTATCTATGACACCCTGCTGGACAGCATCCGGTCGGTCGATATGGCGTTCCTGGGCAAGCTGTTCAAGTTTGATATCAGCGGTGCCTGGCAACACGTCAATGGCGGCTTCCTGCTGGCTCTGTTGCTGGGGATAGGAACCAGCATTTTCTCCCTGGCACGGATTATTTCCTGGACTCTGGAGCATCACCCGGTACCCCTGTGGGCATCTTTTTTCGGGCTGATTCTGGGCTCCGCACTGGTGTTATTGCGACAGGTAGAACGCTGGTCCGCGCCCAGGGTGTTGTGCCTGCTGGTGGGGATGGCACTGGCTGTATTCATCGCCCTGGCACCGGTGGCGACGCTCGATGTGGGCCTCGTCGGTGTGTTCCTGTCGGGCTTTCTGGCCATCTGCGCAATGATTCTGCCGGGGATATCGGGTAGCTTTATTCTGGTGTTGCTGGGTATGTACAGCACCGTGCTGGCGGCGGTCAAATCGCTTGACCTGATGTTTCTCGCCGTATTTGCTGTCGGCGCCGCCGCCGGGTTGATGTGCTTTTCACGCCTGCTCTACTGGCTGTTACACCGGTTTCACCAGGGCACCATGGCGCTGCTTACGGGTTTTTTGTTTGGCTCCCTGGCGGTGGTTTGGCCATGGAAGCGGGTGCTGGCCTGGGTGGAGGGTAGCCACGGTCAGCTCAAACCCGCGCAACAGGTCCCGGTGTCGCCCACGGAATACTTTACCCTGACGGGGCAGGACCCCCAGCTCTGGTTTTGTGTGGCCCTGATGGTGCTGGGGTTTGTCGCAGTATGGTTGATAGATACCAGGTGGGGAAATAATTAGTGTACTGTTCAGTACACTAAGCCCGGGGTGATGCCCTGGCGCATTCGAGGAACGATAGTGCTTGCAAGGGTTTTGTTAGGCCTGGTATTTTGCGGCCTCCTCGGGTGTGGTAGCAATGCGCGCGCACCGGTGGAAGATCGCTACGCGAGTTCTTCCTCCCAGTCTCACTCCTCGACCTACCATGTGCAGCGCGGCGAAACCCTCTATTCCATCGCCTTCCGCTATGGGCTCGATTACCGCAAGGTCGCGGCAGCTAACGGTATATCCTCTCCCTATACGATTTATCCCGGCCAGAAAATCTACCTTAAAGAGGCGGCGCCGGCTCCGATTCCGGTTGTGCGGGCTACAGCGCCACGTAAGAGCACATCCTCTCCCGCTCCCAGGCCTGCCCCGGTTCCTACTCCTGCTCCTGCGCCAAAACCTGTATCAAAAACAAAGACAGTCACCAGGGCGTCATCTTCCACTACGACAAAGAGTCGCTCCACAGGGTCTTATGCCGGCCGCGCGGTGAGTGCCTGGCGCTGGCCAACCTCGGGCCGGGTGATTCGGGGCTACTCGGCCAGTTTGCACAAGGGTATCGATATCAGCGGCAAGCGTGGTGACGCCGTCCAGGCTGTGGCCGCCGGCAAGGTGGTCTACGCGGGGACCGGCATTGTGGGCTTTGGGGAGTTGTTGATCGTAAAACACAACGAGATATACCTCAGTGCATACGGACATAATGATCGCCTGTTGGTGGCAGAGGGCGACACGGTTCGCGCGGGGCAAAAGATCGCGGAAAAAGGCAGCTCCGGGACAGATACCGTGAAGTTACATTTTGAGATCCGCAAGGAGGGTAAGCCGGTTGACCCGCAAAGGTTATTGCCCCGGCGTTAAAGACCGGCAAGAATGGTTTTTTGCGGGAGTTGCCGGGGCATTACCTTGCGATAGCTAACCTATTACAAACCGAGAAACATAGTGTTGCCTTTTGTAATTGCTTTGGGTTAATCTGGTTGGCCCGGTGTGATAAATCCCTCGACGAATAGTTAGAAGAAAAATGAGGTTTTGCCATGGAAGTGGATTCAACAGCCACAGGCTTCAAAGGGCGTGCGAAATTGAGTACCGTCGCCGGTAGGTCTGCCGCTTCTCGCACAACCGTGTCCCGCAAAGCCGCGGCGGTAAATACAGCCCCCAATCGTAATGCCGGCAGCAGCGCCAGCAAATCCCGATCTTCGACTAAAAAAGAACAGCCGCAAGCTGTGGTCAAAACCACAGATCTGCTACTGGACGCAGCCGATGAGAGTTTCAAGCTAGCCAAAGCCAATGCAGTACGCAAGATCGAAAAATCACTGGATGCCACCCAGCTGTACCTGAATGAGATTGGTTATTCTCCCCTGTTGAGTGCTGACGAAGAAAAATATTTCTCCCGTCTGGCTCTCAAAGGCGACGAAAGTGGCAGGCGCCGTATGATAGAAAGCAACCTGCGCCTGGTGGTGAAAATTTCCCGCCGCTATATCAATCGTGGACTGACCCTGCTGGACCTTATCGAGGAGGGGAATCTCGGACTCATCCGCGCTGTTGAAAAATTTGATCCTGAGCGTGGTTTTCGTTTTTCTACCTATGCCACCTGGTGGATACGCCAGACCATAGAGCGGGCTATTATGAACCAGACCCGCACCATCCGTTTGCCCATTCACGTGGTCAAGGAACTGAACGTCTACCTGCGCGCCGCGCGGGAGCTCACCCAAAAGCTCGACCATGAACCCTCTGCTGAAGAAATTGCCAATATGTTGGATAAGCCAACGGCGGATGTGGAGCGCCTGCTGCGGCTCAACGAGCGCGTCACATCGATGGACACGCCGGTGGGCCGGAGTCGGACAAGTCGGTGGTAGACACGATTGCCGATGCCCGGGTCTGTGATCCTTCGCTGTTACTACAGGACAGCGATATCAAGGACAGCATTGCCTCGTGGCTGGGTGAGTTGTCGGAAAAGCAGCGCGAAGTGGTGTCGCGC
>PVMK01146654.1_pt1 | contig 22748 bp, 19 predicted proteins | sample 1853481 | NCBI WGS metagenome assembly PVMK01 (sample SAMN08533507, study PRJNA380276) | Marine sediment metagenome, whole genome shotgun sequencing project. | reverse complement strand
GATTCCCAGGGTTTTGTTGCCGGGATAATGCGTTATGGAAACCATATTTTTATATGCCGTATTACGGGTTATCGGCCCTTAGCGGGTCGTTTGATCCTGAAATAATTAGCAATATCTGTTCCAAATGAAGTTTTCGCAATATATTTATATAAATTCAGATAGTTAACGATTAAAATAACCGGACAAGGAATAGCGGCAAAAAGAAAAAATTGCCCATCCTTCCGGTGCATCCTGGAAAAATGGGCAATCATTACCGGATAATATCCTTTTTGATTACTGCCCCAGCAGAGCGGAAATAACGGTCAGAAACTGCAACGGATCCACATAAGCCCCATTTACCTTCACCGCCCAGTGAAGATGAGGTCCACTGACGCGTCCGGAGGCTCCGGATAACCCGATTTGATGTCCTCTTGCAATCTGCTGGCCGGCAGTTACCTGAATTTCGCTCAAATGGGCATAATTGGTGAAGATGCCCATACCATGGTCAACGATGACGATATTGCCGGAATAAAACAGGTTTTTGGCCAACCTGACAGTCCCGGAATTGGAACCATACACCGGTGTGCCGATCCCGGCACGAAAATCAGTGCCCCGGTGGTGGCTTCGATGCTGACCGTTAAATAACCGTCGGGTGCCGAAGGCACTGGTCGTATCGCTGGCAAGCGGCTTTTTAAAACTGCCATACCACAAGCGGGTGTCGCTGCCGCTTGAATAGATGCGGCGAATTTCTTTTTTTTCAAGTTTGACGCGCTCAAGGCTTTTTTTGCTCAGGGTTACATGCCGGGTGTCTACACGTAGGGCTTCACTTTTGTATTTTCCGTCAAGGATGCGCACGGGAACGCTTGCGACCTGAAGACCGCGGGAATCCGTCCATTTCAGCTTAATGACCGTTTTTCCCGGTGCAGCGCTCAACGGGATTCCGATCAGCCCGCAATAGATTCCAGAGGGCTTAAGCGGGTGCTGGAAAAGGGCAATTTCGTTTTGCCCGAAACTGGCTTTCAGATCGGTTGCGGCCGGATCCAGATCGCTCAGGTTAATTTCAAGCACTGTCACCTGACCATTGGCCACCTGCGTTGATGAAAGGCTAGCCACCGCAGAAAGGTTGCCGGGTTCTTTATCTGCCGATGCCGCAGCATACCGGGATGATGCGATAACGATGGCACAAGCCATCAGCAGGATTGGAATGATATTGGATGATCGCAGTAAGCTTGATTTCATATTTTTTAATTAACCGCAGACATGCGCAGTCGCCGCAGACATTTTGGCCGAGCGACCTGCTCGGCCAAAAACAGCAATCGCTTCGCGATAATAAAAATTATTCACCTTTCAGATTCAACGTATTGAAAATTTAGCCTGATGAATAGCGAATAGATCATATAAAAATCATATCAGGAAAGCTGAATTAAGAATATATAAAATTAAGCGGAGAGGTTCGAGGGCTTTACGGATGGATAAATTTTAAGTTATTTCTACGGTTAAATTTAAGTAGCAGCTGTCTCAAAAATAGTAGATCACCTTTTAGGGATAAAGTATTAAATAAGTGACTAAAGTGAACTGAACGACCCTCGTCTGGAAGACGAGGGGTTCTGAAAGAGGTTGATTGAAATCAACTTGCTTTGTCATGCCGGACTTGATCCGGCATCCAGACACCTAAGATCTTGAAAACGCACTGGATTCCGGGTCAAGCCCGGAATGACGAAAACACCGTTAGGCGTTGTTCTGCCAATTACGACACAGTCTGCTGCGCGGGAATCACAAAAGTCGCAAAGCGACAATAAAAACTTTTCTTCGCCTAAAGGCGAGGGGTTTCAACCATCCCCGGGCGGGACACTAAAATTTGCAGTGACTAAAGCCCGCCCTCGCGCTATAAAATACTATTATGTGATTACTTCAGTTAACGATGCAGGATTTCGAGTAACCCATTAAATCTGTAATCAAGGTCTGGGCCAGGGTTAAGGTGTCGCTCGCGCAGCGCAGGCGCTCCCGCAGCGCCAGCGCTTGCGCGGCGTGTGCGCCGCGTTGCGCTCCATCTTTTAATAAAAATGACAGAATTCCTTAACTTTAGTCACTTTAGCTCACTTCTAACTTTAGCTCACTAGCGTTGATGCATTTTTGGGATGCGTTCTTAGCCTTTGATGATCCTGGGCAACATCATCTGATGCTGCGGGCAGATGGATTGAGGGTTTTGATACGTCGCACCGGCAAAGGCAGCCAGGTACTGGCGAATGCCGGTCAGTTTGGCGACCTCATCCACCAGACCGTGCTGGGCGCAGTAGATCGGTCTGGAGTTCTCATAATATTCCTTTACCAGTTTGTTCATTTCTTCAATGATAGGCTCCAGCGGTCTGCCGGCAGCTTTTTCTTTGACCAGCCGGCGGGAAAAACTGGCTGCCGCAGCGGTTTCGCCGTGCATCACGTATATCTCGGTGGTGGGGATGCCCAGCGTGAACGCATTGTGCCGGTTGGCGGTGGGACCACCCATGATATAATGAGCCGCTGCCGTTCCTTTTCTTAACAGGACGAGCATCATGGGTACATCGGTTTGCTGGATGGAATAAATCAACGCCTGGCCCAGTCCCAGCAGCTCGGCTTTTTCGGCGATGTCGCCGACATCGATGCCGCTGGTGTCCTGGAACCATATGATGGGCACCCGGTCGCGGCCGCAATGGGTGACAAACTCATTCAATTTAATTAATCCCTGACGGTAGAGCTTGCCGCCGATTCCCGGATAATCGGCATATTCGGGATAATCCTCGCCGAAAAATCCCTGGCGGTTGCCGATCACGCCCATGAGGTACCCGTCAATCTTGACCAGCCCGGTGTAGACCTCGGGGCCGTAATCCGGGCGGTATTCCATATGCTCGCTGCCGTCGACCAGACGGGCCAGAATCTCGTCAAAGTTATACATGGCTTTCTGGTTGAAGGGCACCAGGTGATAGAGATCTTCCTGGGGGAACCGGGGTTCTTTAGGTGCCGCTACACGGAAAAATTTCGGATTATAGGCCGGCATGTCTTTCATATAATCTTTGATACCGTCTAAAACCTCTTCTTCTTTTTCAAAGACATATCGGAAAAACCCGGTTTGATCGTAATGGATTTTGGTCGATCCGGGCGGCTCAACCTTGAATTGCTTGGCGGCCGATATCAGCTGTTCGGCACCCTCCAGGTCAAAGTAGCCTTTGGGTGACATACCGCTTAAAATGCCGCCGCCGCCCACCGCGATGTTACAGTCTTTGTGGGCAAACAGGATGGTGGGGCTGATACCCTGATATCCACCGCCGGCAGGATTGGTGCCGTAAATGGCCGCCAGAATGGGTACACCGGCCTGATTGAGCTCGGCATGCCGGAAAAATGTGGTGCCGGAGCCGCGGCGATCAGCGTAAAATTTTTCCTGTTCGGGTAATTTTACACCGCTACAATTGACCAGCCATACCAGCGGTATATTCAACCGTTTGGCAAGGTCAGTGCAACGCAATACGTTTTCAGACTGTCCGGGCACCCAGGCCCCGGCAAACACCTTGTTGTCAAAGCCGATGACCACGGCCCACTTACCCGAAATTTTAGCCAGACCGTCAATCACATTATTGGTGCCTTCCACGTTGTCTTCGGGGTTGTACAATGTGTGCAGGGGGTTCCAGGTACCAGGTTCCACCAGGTACTCCAGGCGCTGCCACACGGTCAATTGCCCTCGGGCGTTGATCTTTTCAGTCGGCATTCCGGCGTTTTTGACCTTTTCTATGGCTTCCGCCACCTGGGCTTCGACTTCCTGTATCTGCTTCATACTGGCCGCTGTGCTTTTAATCTGTCCTTCTTTTAGTTCCTGTCCAAATTCTTTCATTTTTTCAAAATAGGGTCTCATATTCCTCCTCCAGCTTTTGAAGTATTTCCTAATTTTTGTCATCTGATCCATATACGAACAACGCATACGCGTCAAGGCCAGAAGTGCACTATTTGAACTTGACATTCACTGCGCCTTCGAGTATCAAACGGTTCTGGCTGATTCACATCTCCAGCTGTTTTGGGGAGGTTAACAATAAGATCAAAACTTTTGAAGGGAGGAAGGAATGGCAACTGAAATTCTTGCGCCGATGCCAGGTACAATTATTAATGTTCTTGTGAACGAGGGTGATGAAGTATTAGAGTATCAAGAGGTGGTCATTCTTGAAGCCATGAAAATGGAGAATGCCATCCCGACTCCTGAGGCCGGTAAAGTAAAAGAAATCAAAGTGAAAGTTGACGATAAGGTGTCCACCAATCAAGTGCTGATGGTCCTCGAATAAGACACTTTTCAGCAACCGCACCAGCGAGACCAGATCAAAGGCCCGACTGACACTAAAGTTTGGGCCTTTTGTTTTTGCACGACTTTCACAAAACCACGAAATCACGAAAATTAAAAAGCACGAAATGTTCTTTTTCTTTGTCTTTCGTGCTTTCGTGGCGAAAAATTTTTCTCTGGTCAAATTAACCAACCAAAGAGGTCGCATTGCTGGGTCCCATTTTTGTTAACTTATTGGCTAACCGCAGAAAGCCCCCGCTGTCGAAGCTGAGGGAGATCAAAGATCCCGAACATTTTTTCTGGCAGATTTTGCCCCATGCGGCGCGCACATTTTCGCTTGTCATCGTATTGCTCCCGCCTCGTATGCGGCGCGCGCTGGCGCTGGCCTATCTTTACTGCCGGATGCTGGACACCTATGAAGATCTTTTGCCCACTCTTAATGAAAAGGAACGGGCCCTGCAGCGCTTTATGGAGCGGTTTGGCGACCCGGACAGTTTGAAATCGGCACCCGCCCTTGATCCTGCCCTGACCGGCGATCCACGGGAAAGCACGCATCTGCTGCTGGTGAACCGGGCAGCTGATATCGATCGTAGCTTTGAGCGATTGGACCGCCATCAGCAGGATGCCGTTCGCCGGCTTGTCCGGCGCATGGGCACAGGCATGATCTGGTCCAGCCGAATTTTTGCTCAACAGGACGGAGCCCTGCAGACCCCGGGGCAACTTTCGCGCTACTGCTGGCATGTGCTCGGCACGCCGATTCTTTTTGCAGATGAAATGCAGCGGCTGGATCAGGGACTTTCACCGGAAATTGATGATGCCCGGCTGCGCTTATGCGCCGTGGTGGGCGAAGTGATTCAGCTGGCCAACATTACGCGTGACCTGGAGAAAGATTACGAGCGCGGAATTTTTTACCATCCTCAGCTGCCCGGCCTGGAAGGCGCCCGCCGCGAGCAGTGTATCCGGGAAGTGCGCTCCCAGTTGATCCTGCGAGCCATTCGCCGGTTACGTGAGTTCCCTCGATTTTTTAATGCCATTCCGGCACCTCAAATTTCACGAGCCCGGGGGGCCGCGATGCTTCTCATTATAACCACCTATGCCTATTACTGGCGTGCGGCCCAAAAAGCCGGGCTGCCGGCCTTTGATGACCGCCAGCGCATTACACGTTTTGGCGGAGCGTTGATCTGGCTAAAGTGTGTCTTATCACGCCGGGCGGCCTCGCGCTTTTTAAAATGGTTTGAAAAGACGGTTTTGATTGCCTTTGATCGCTGTCAACCCGAGGCGTCCGGGCCTTTTGTTTGGGAGGATGGGGAGTTTGATGTCGTGCAGATCCTAAAGAACGGTTGACCGTGGTTTTGATCAGTCGTATAAAAAACAGCAGCGCTGCCGCCGGCGTTGGGGGGGCCAACGCCTGGCAATTCTCAAAAAAGGAAAGAAACCCCACCGCGACAGCGATGCGACCAATGTGATCTGGGCGACCGCTGCCTGGAATCTGCGTAAAGTGACCCGTTTGCAGGCCGTGAAACGGGCAAAAGCGGCACAGCGCAAAACAAAATGCGCAGCATAAATTAATTAATCCGCCCGGATCAACATCTAAATATTTTCTTCAATTTTCAAAGAACAAATTTACTATACCCAACCCTGTTATGGCTATTTTTTAGGGCGGAGTAATTAGCTTGACGAGTTGCAGGGCGGAATCCAGAGCGTTGCCCTTAAATCTGATCTTTAAAGCGGCTTCCAGCATTTGTGGCTGTATGACTTTTTTTAGTTTGGCCAGCACCGCCAGAGAGGCCAGGGCCCAGTCCGTGCGTTTGATTCCCTGGTTTTTTAAATCGACCTGATGGATGCGGGCCTTGCTGGCCGGCAGGCTTACGCCGCGGATTTGAATGATGAGCGCATTTTTTGCCAGGTGCTCAAACAGATCCCGGCGCCGATCGACCCCTTCCTGATCCAGTGCCACCACCACCGTTGGGTTGTCAATTCCGCTAAAGTCGATTTCTTCGGGTGATAAAATCAGCTCACTAATCGAAGGGCCTCTGAGTACGGTGATGTTGTATTCATTTTTCTGGGTGGTCTTCAATCCGGCCGTCAGTCCGGCAATACACAGCAGCTCGCCGGCGGTGATGATCCGCTGGCCGGCGCTGCCGAGCAAAATGACTTCCTGACGACCGGTCTGAGGTGCTTTGTATTGATTCCTGATAACCGCGGGCTCTGGGACTTTGTTCTGGTCGGCGGCCATGCGGCGATAATGTTGCCCGTATTCCGGACGGACATTTTCAGGTATAATGCCTTCCAGCGGCGGCAGCTTGGCCAGGGCATCATCGATCATTTTAGGGGTGAGCCGATTTTTTTTGGTGTAGCGCCCCGGACAGATTCCCCAGATGTCCATCACCGCAAACCCCTCGTATTCGATGGCGCTCTGGATTTCCCGGGCAAGATTCTTGTCGAAGCCGGAGCATCGGCGGACATACGGCGCACCGGCGGAACGGGCGACTTCACAGATATCCAGGGGGCGCTCCAGCGCAGTTAAAAATCCCGAACCCAGCTGGGCTTCCGGCGGAGTGGTGGCTGAAAACTGACCACCGGTCATACCGAAGTTAAAATTGTTTAAGATCAGCAGCGTCAGGTCTATATTACGGCGACAGGCGGCCAGCAGGTGAGTCCCCGCCGATGCCTTGCCCCCCGTCGCCCATGGTGACGGCCACCTTGAGTTCCGGCCGTGCCATTTTCAGCCCGGCCGCATAGGTCAGGGCGCGGCCGTGCAGGCCGTGCATGGCGTGGGTGTGAAAAAAGATATCAAACAATCCAGAACAGCCGATATCGCTGACGATCACGATCTGATGGCCGGTCAGACCCATTTTCTGAAACGCCTGATCCAGGGTATGGGTGATGCGTTCATGGGTGCAGCCCGGACAGAAAACCGGTGGCCTTTCGGCATTTAAAAGGCTATTCATTGTCAATGGTCTCCGTGATCCGGGCGGGCGTGATGAGCCGGCCGTCCATTTGACCGCAAAAGACAACCGGATTCCGGGGTAGAATGCGTTTTATTTCGCGGACATATTGTCCCAGGTTCATCTCCACCACCACAATGCGCCTGGCGTTGCGGGCCGCCTGCCGGATCACATTTTCCGGCACCGGCCACAATGTTTTTAAGACCAGCAGAGAAATCGGTTTACCCTGCCGCTTTTGCTCCTTGAATACCGCTTTCGCGGCCCGGGCGGAAACGCCAAAGGCAATCAGCAGCGTATCGGCATTCTTGGTGCTGTAAACTTCATGGAAAGAGAACCGGTCGATGGCTGACAGCAGTTTTTTCTTTAAGCGCTCCTGATTGCGGGCGATGGCAGCGGGGTCGGTGGTGATATATCCGTCGGCGCCGTGGGTCGAGGAGGTCTGGCGAACCAGAACGTTATCACCGATGGGAAGAAAGTTCGGGACCGCTTGTCCCCTGTCCACATGAAAAGGCACCAACGGCTGATCCGACGGGGCAGCGCTGCGTTCGACAATGTCGGGGGTGTCCAACCCGTGAAGATCAATGCTTTCCCGGGTCATGCCGATTTCCTTATTGGAAGCCACAAATACCGGACAGCGAAATTCTTCGGCCAGGTTAAAGGCATGCATGGTCAATGTAAAACAGTCCTTCACATCTACCGGCGCCAGAACAATAACCGGCAGCCCGCCGCTGCTGCCCCAGCGCAAAAAGTTGATATCCCCATCGGCTCCCCGGGTGGCCGAGCCCGTAGAAGGTCCCAGACGCTGCACGTCGATGATCACGATCGGAATTTCACTGCCGATCGCAAAGGAAATGTTTTCACTGAACAGGCTGATTCCCGGACCCGAGGTAGCGGTCATGACTTTCAAGCCGGCCATGGATGCGCCCAGGCAAAATCCAATGGAGGCAATCTCATCCTCGCCTTGAAGGCAAATCCCGCCGAGGGGCGGCAGCAGGTTGAGCATGCTTTGGTAAATCGTGGTTGCCGGCGTAATGGGATAACCGGCAAAAAAACGGCAACCGGCTGCAACGGCCCCCCGGGCGATTGCTTCGTTGCCTTCCAGTAAACTATATGCCATCCGCACTCCTTTTTTAAATTCAGTTAAACTGAATTTAAAATTTAGCATCAGCTAAATTTATGGGCAAGGGATTATTTTTGAATGATGAGGGTAACCTAGTGAATTTCGAATATTGGAAAGCTTGGCAAGCAACTCCGCCAAAAACACCCGAGTCGGCAAACTACATCTTAAAGGAGCTGCTGCGGGATTGCGGCTCTTTTTCCTTTTGACCGGTTCCAAATGTCCAGCGAGATTTCCGTTTAGGCGTTGCTTTCTTCTGCCACGGATAGCGGATGCGGGAATGAAACGAGACCTCCAGGGCATCGACCAGGGCGCGCACAATTTTGGAGATGTCAGCGGTCGTTAAATCGCACTGGCTAAATTGTTCGTCAGCAATCCGTTTGCCGACAATTAATTGGACCATTTTTTCAAGAGTTATGCGTGTCGGGTCCTGCATCGTGCGCGATGCGGCTTCCACCGCATCGACGATCATCAGAATGGCGGCTTCAGTACTTTGGGGTTTGGGGCCCGAATACCGGAAATCGGTTTCATCAATGATTTCCCGTGGCTGGTCTTTGGCAGCTAAACTAAAAAAATATTCTATGAGATGGGTCCCATGATGCTGCACAATCAAATCCACCACCGCTCTGGGCAAACCCGAATCCATGGCGATCTTCATACCGTTTTTAACATGGTTGATGATCAACTCCGTGCTTTCCCAGGGATCTAACAGGTCATGCGGATTTTGGCTGTTGAATTGATTTTCGATAAAATTTTTTGGCATCTCCATTTTGCCGATATCGTGGTAGTAGGCGCCGATTCGTAAAAGCAGTGAATTGGCCCCGACGGCCTCACCCACCACTTGCGACAGATAGGCCACGGTCATGGAGTGCTGATAGGTGCCGGGAGCCTGCTTTTGCAATTTTTTCATCAGAGGACGCTGCAGATCCGTGTAACGATTGAGTTTGAATGTGGAAGCCGTATCCCAGCTGATTTCCAGCAACGGTAAACATAAAAGCGCCAGGGGACCGGCCACCAGGCCACCGGCAAAAGCCCAGCCCAGGTGTTGCATCAAAGCAGGTTCGAGGCCCTTTCCCGGAAGCAGTGCGCTGATACCCGGCAGGGTGGATGTCGCCGGAAAAACCGCCTGCCAATCCAGGCTGAAGGCCAGTACACTGGCACTGTTAACCAGTCCCACAATCAGGGAAGGCAAGATAATTTGCCAGCGCTTTTGTATATTGGCCGACACCAGTGCGGCGGCCAGTCCGCCGAAGATAAAATAGAGCACAATGGTATATTGAGGCCCGGCAAACAGGCTTACCAGAATGGTTCCCACCATGGCGGTACCGGTGGCTGTCAGCTTTCCATGATTTAATGAGATCACCATCAACGGCAAAAATGCAAAGGGGACGGCATAGATCGGCAACGGGGTAAACAGCAGGCACCCTTTAAGAATAAATATGCATAGAATCAGCAACGAAATCAGCGGGCGCAGCGGCGGTGCTTTGCGCGACCCGGTTGTCAACACCTTTGTAAGGAATAAATTATAAAATATGACCATAAACAAGACCGTAAACAGGATCCAGGGAATGTTTCGGTATATCTCTTTGGTTTGCTGCTTTTGATAGGTGTTTAACAAAAGCACATCCTGTTCGTTTAATACCTTGTGGAAAGGGATCAGGATTTCACCGGCCTGAAAACGAAGGGTTTCAAGCGGGTATTGACGATGAATCTTATTCAGTCGCCGGGCATTTTCCTTTTGGTCGTACACCAGGTTGGGCAGCAGGGTTGCCTGGGAGATCTTTAAAACGGGATCCAGTATGGATTCGTTTACCTGCCAGAAGAGTTGTTTGACTTTTTGCTGTAAGGAAAGTCGCGCCGTTTCAAGGGATGTCAGTTCATTTACAACCGATAATGCCGATGCTGCCAGGGCGGGGTCATGGATCTCGATGGTTTTCTTGCCTTTTAAATTTTGGGTGTCACCTAGAATTTTGTTTTGCAGAATGGATTCTTCAATCGTTAAAATGCCTTTCAACAATTTTCTAAGATCCCGATACCGCAGCACCCGGGACATGGTTTTTGGAGAAATCTGCACACCGAGTTCTGAGTTGATAAATGCGATCAGTTCATCGACGCGGTTTTTGCGGCGGGCCTGATAGGATAATAATTCTTTGGCCAGGGTCTGCATCTTTTTTCTGGATGCGTTGACCCTTTCCGGAACATAGTTAAATACGGGAACAAACTGCGAAAGGGCCTGGACCCGTTTTGAACTCAGGGCTTTTTTCTGATCATAGTTGAAGGGTTGGCGGGCTCTGAAGGTCAGTGATGCGATGCTCTGGGCTTTGGGGGGTCGAAAGGCCAGATAGATGTTTTCAACAAAGCAGGCGAAAATCGTTAACAGGATTAAGGTGATATTCAGAAATAATTTCATCATCAATTTACCCGGCCCTGCCGGACCAGCAACAGGTATGATGCAGATTTGTTTGGTTTAGTACCTGAATTTTTAAATCAGCAAACTTGGCTCGCAGCTGGTTCAGATAAAGCAACCTTGTATAGCCTGTACAGAACAGTTACGTGCAAAATTCAGGTGTTATCTTATAAATCTGTACGCTCAGAGTCAATCAAATATATATTATCAGGTATAAAACCCTGTAATGTTTAACACTTTGACCAAATCTTGACTTTTGGCGGTCTTTCTGCGATAATTTACTGTAATAACTTAATGATTTTATCATCCAACGAAGATTCTGAAAATGTGAAACGGCTTCGAGTTGATATACAGGAGGGTAAATATGCTGGGTAGAGCATTCGCCCGTTTAAAAAAGAAAAAAACAAACGAGACGGCCCCGGTGACATCGCCAAAGTCAGCAAAGACCCGGGCCGTGCCCGCCGGCCGGATTGCAAAAATGCTGAGCGCCTCCGGAAGGGTGAGTCTGGCAGCCTTGCGCAAGCTGGCCCAGGATAATGAAGCCGAGGCGTTTGCAAGATTTATGCAGCGTCCGGTGCTGGTCGGTTCGGCGATCAAGGCGGGGATCATATCGACTCAATCGGGAATGGCCAGTGATGAACTCAACCGCACCCAAATTTTTGAACCCTCCAAGAGTATGGGCAGTTCCCTGTCAGCTTCCGAAAGCTTAAAACATGCCGTTTATCCGCTGGTTAAAGGCGAGTATCCGGCGACTCCCCGTGGTAGCTTTTATATCGGGCGCATTAACGGGAACGATATGATTATGCCGGACTATGCCATATCCAAGCGCCACGCGATTATTGATATTGAAGATGGCGCTTATTATTTGCGGGATGCCGGCTCCACCAATGGCACCAAAATAAACGGCTCGCGGCTGGGCAAAAAGCGCGCAATGCTAAAAGATAAAGATGTCATTGGCTTTGCCCGTTACGAATTTACTTTTCTTTATCCAAAATCCATATACAAAATGCTGCGCGAGGTTAAATCCTAGTTTCCGCCTTCCAACTCCTTTTTGACGGCACGTCCAAACTTTTCGATTAAATACGGCTTCTTAATATATGCTCCGGCACCGATTTTCTGAGCTTCTTTCACGCGGTCGGATTCTGAATATCCGCTGGCGATGATGGTTTTCTGGCCGGGATGAAGCTTCAATATCTTCTTGTAGGTTTCAAGGCCGTCAATGCCCGGATCCATGATCATATCCAGCACGATTAAATCCGCTGAATGATCGACCATGTAATCCACCGCCTCTTCGCCGCTGGCCACCGCTGTTGCCGCGTATCCCAGTTTTTGCAACATTTCAGAGACAATCTGCCGCTGTTCCAGGACATCATCGATGATCAGGATGGATTCGCCGTTGCCTTTAATTTCTTCAAGACTTACCAGTTCTGAGTCCGGGACCAACTCTTTGCGGGTGACCGGAAAATAAAGGGTGATGGTCGTGCCTTGGCCCTCCCGGCTTTTTATATCGATATAGCCCCTGTGATCTTTTACCGTGCCCCAAACCACCGCCATTCCCAGCCCGGTGCCACTGCGGCCCATGTTTTTTTTAGTATAAAACGGTTCAAATATTCGCTCCATATCTTTGCTGGATATACCAATTCCGGTATCGGTTACGGTCAGGGTCACATAATCTCCCTTTCCAATATCATCAAAGGTGTTTATCGGTTTATCGGCGTGGCGGTTTTCGCTGCGAATGGTTATTGTTCCGCCTTCAAGCATCGCCTCTGCGGCATTGGATACCAGATTCATTATGCTTTTTGAAAGATGAACCGGTGAACCCATTATGTTAAGCAGATTGGCATCCAGATGATGCTTCACTTTTACATCGGGATGATTCATCTGCAGTATTTCATGCTCAGGGCTAAGCAAGTACTCCGAAACGATGCTGTTTAAATTGACAACTTCTGTCGCCGCCACACCTCTGCGGGCTAATGTTAATAAATCCTGAACAATTGCCGCCGCTTTTTCACCGGATTTTTGAATGGTTAATATCGGCTTGATCAGCGGGCTTTTTTCATCCAGATCCATCAGCAAAAGCTCCGGGTAGCTGACAATACCGGATAAAATATTATTCAGATCATGCGCCACTCCCCCGGCCAGCGTACCAATGGCTTCCATTTTCTGGGCACGCTGCAGCTGGGCCTGCAAATCTTTTTTTTCTATATCGGCCAACTTGAGTTCGGTGATGTCGTTGCCGATACATAAAATTTCTTTAAAAATCCCCTCATCATTAAAAATCGGTTTATAAGTCCAGGCGATCCAAACCTTTTCTTTATTTCTGAGTTCGGTTTCATTTTCACTGACAACCAGCCGATCGGGGTCTTTGCGCAAAGATGTGGTCAGGTGTTCGAGCCCCTGGTGGTTCGCCCGCCCGGCCGGCAAAATGATCTGTCCGGCATTGATGCCGAGCATCTCATTTTCAGTATAACCGAAAAACCGCTGGGCGAACTCATTGGAAAAGGTTATGCGACCCCGCGTGTCTATCCGCAAGATGATGCTGTTTGCGGTTTCAACGAGCTCGCGATATTTATTTTCGCTCTCTTGAAGCTTTTTGAAGGACCTGGCGTTCATGATGCTGATCGCCAGCTGGGACGCGATGCCCATTAAAAGATTCATGTCGCTTTTCTTCAGTGGCATTTTGGACTTAATCTTATCAACCGCTAAAATGCCCAGCGCCTCGCGTTCATAGTTAATCGGCACACATATCACGGACTTACCACCCATCCGTTTTGCAAATTCCAGACTTCTCGGAGACAGGGTGTCCTCGATTTCATCGATATCATTGACCAAAATCGGTTTGGTTTCTTTAATAGCCAGGATGAACAACCCTTTGGATTCGGGATTATTCAGGTTAAATTTGAGCTGGCTCAAAAATTTTTCCTGTTCTTCGGTATGGCCATACCCGGCAGTATAATACAAGTGGGTTTTTTCCTTGTTTGCCAGCATGATCATACCGCGGTCAAAATCAAGGCGTTTTTCCATAACGCTGACAACGCTTTTAAGCAGATCATCAATGGCGAGTATCTTGGAGGTGGCCTGGCCGATCTCCTGGATAAGCGAAGCATTATTGTAGCGGATATTGCTTTCCAGAATCAGGTCTTCTGAGGCTGATTTCTGGGCTACAACGGTGTGGGTCAGTTCCTTTTTTTCAAGATATTCCGCATAATATGAAACGCCTGCCGAAAGCAGGGCAAGGGCCAGCACCGCAACACCCCAGGTTGGGAGTGGCATGAACCCGAACAGGATCAGGGAACACAGGCCGGCCAGTAATAGAACATAATTGCGGATGCGTTTCCAGACCAGTGCGGCGGTCTTTTCCCAGGTGATGACATACCGGCAGTGGCGATCTCCTTTGTGAAGGCATTCAGGGTGATCCACATCGGCGAATTTATCGGTGAACAACCTTGCGATCGCCTCAAAAGTGCCGGTCCTATTTTCGCATTGATAGGGTTTCTCATCGACACCCGGATTGGGCTTGGAAACAATTTCAACCGTGATGGGTCCTACTTTCCTTGCTTTGATAACGGCCCCGCGGCTAAAGATAGGATAATATTTTTCCGTCAATAAATAACCCAAGACTGGACTCATTAATCCTAAAATATATTGCTTGGCGGCACCAAACGCGCCCCCGGAGGCTGCATACCGTCCCACTGCCCTGGAGATATTTAGGTCACCTGTCTTTCGAACGACGATTTCTTGGAAGTCATCCATCTGCTTCTGGTTAAACCAGTGCGCCGGATCTTCCACTTCGTAGCGGGTCATCCCGGCATAGTCCAAAATCAAATCGATACTCACATCAGGATGATGCTTGCCGATGTAATCCAAATAATTTTTAGTCAAGCGGCTGTTATACAGCGGTGCTTTGTCGTTCATGCTGTTATTTTACCCGATATTCAAACTGCATTTCAAGCCCAAGAATTTTCGACTATTTTTAGATAGCTTCTAGTGTTGCGTTTCGCAAATAATTTACAAAACACGGATTGATTTTTTTCAACTTTCTTTTTCAAAAATACAGGTGTCAGATTACAGAGGTCAGATGTCAGAGGACAGAAGACAGATGATAAAAACTGGAAGATGAAGCACCCTTTCTGACTTCTGTTTTCTGTCCTCCGTCATCTGTTTACTGACACCTGACACCTGAAACCATAGACATTGTGTTGTTTGAAGAACTCAACTGGGCTAAAATATACAACACGACTTTTGTAACATATTTGTGGGACATAACACTAGCTGATCGGGCGCACAATTTTTGAAGCCGGAACCAGGCGAACCTGGCCTTTGAGGTCCGGCAACATTTCCTGCAGTACCTGTAAAGTCGTCGAATGCGGATGCATGATGCCTACCGCTCCACCATTTTTCTTGGCAATCCGGATTAGTTCCTTAATCTGGTTGCGGATAAAATCCGGTTTGAGATAGTGGTCAATAAAAACGTCCCGCTGGGCAAAAGGGATCTGGAACAGACGCGCTGATGGCTCGCACAATGATTCAGCCGTGGTCCGGCTGTCAATAAAAAAGAGTCCGCGTTGCTTCAGGACCGAAAAAATTTGATACATCTGGGTTGATTCCGAGGTCAACCTGGAACCCATATGGTTGTTGACTCCTTTGACACCAGGCAGGGTATTGAGGTTTTGGTCGAGCTGGTCGATCAACTCATCCGGCGACATTGAGGTCAGCAGGGTTCCGGGGCCCGGATCCACCTCCGGATACTCAACCGGTTCCATGGGCATATGAATCATGATTTCCAAACCCTTTGACCGCGCGAGTCGGGCAATCCTCTGTTGAAAGGGACTATGGGGCAGGATCGAAAAAGTCAAGGCCACATTTAGCTGCGCAAATTTTTGAGCGATTTTTTTATCATAGCCCAGATCATCGAGAATGAGTGCCACAGAAGGCAATGTCTTTCCGGGTGCCGGTTTCGGGATTGATTTTGGAATATCTTTCCTGGCCAGGGGCTGGCGAGGCGCCGGCTTTTCCTTCGGGTAAATTTCAAATGTCGGTTTTTTCTTCACCGCCGGCGTCTTGGCCTTCGGTGATTTAGCTGCCGGCGGCGGTGAGGGGGTTTGGGGCGGGGCCAGATGATAAATCAGAAAACCGATGGTGACGACCAGCACGGCCAGAATCGCCATTCCGGCCAGCGCTTTAAAAAATGAGCTTTTAACAGGGGTTTTTTTACGCGATTTTTTCGGGCGTCTCTTTTTTCGGGTTGGTTTTCGTTTAGCCATTTAGGTGTTATTATGCGCGCAGCTGTTTTCCTGCAATCCGTTTTAGCTGAGCGAATTCAATGAGCAGGGTGCTAAACAGGTTGTTTATGGAAAACGAACAATCAGCTTCAAGCATCAACTATTTATACTTTTAAAAATGTCGTAACTGTTAAGGATTTCGAGCGCCCGCCTCACCTGATTATCTGTTTGAAGCTGTTCGACGGTCAGCGGGCCGACCCTAAAGTCCATTTCCTGATTTTTGGGCTTTGATTTTTGGGGTTCGGACTTTTGGTTTATATTTTTATCCGGTTCGGCTTCAAGATGATTTAACAGGTCTTTTTCTTTTAACAGGCCTTCTTCCTGCGACTCATCGGGATCGATGCGTTTGTGCTTTAAAACAATGTCCGGTTCGATTCCTTTGGCCTGAATTGATCGGCCGCTGGGGGTGTAATACCTGGCTATGGTTAATTTGAGGCCGGAACCGTCACGCAGGGTCTCTACGGTTTGCACGGAGCCCTTACCAAAAGAAGTGGTCCCCAAAATCAGGGCGCGTTTTTGGTCTTGAAGGGCGCCGGCAACGATTTCAGAAGCGCTGGCACTTCCGCCGTTAATCAGCACCACGATTGGATATTTACGGCTGACCGTATCCGGTGTGGCCATATACACCTTTGTATTTTTCTTGTTGCGCCCTTTGATGGATAAAATTTTGCCTTCTTCCAGAAAAAGATCGGACACCTTAATGGCCTGATTCAACAATCCACCGCCGTTATTTCTCAAATCCAAAATAAGTCCTTTCATCGGCACCTTGGCAGATTCCATTTTTTTCAAAGCCGCTTCAAGCTCTCTGGTCGTGCTGCCTGAAAATTGCGACAGTCGAATGTAGCTGTAGCCGGGTTTAAGATTGACCTCTTTAACACTGACAATCGGAATGACATCGCGAACCAGCTCAAAATCAATCGGTTTTTTTTCGCCCTTGCGCGCGATGGTAACCGAAACCCGGGTGCCTTTCGGTCCCCGCATCATATTCACGGCTTCACGCAGATCTTTAACCGGCTTGCCGTCGACTTTTATGATGCGGTCCTGGGCGATGATGCCGGCTTTGTATGCCGGCGTGTCCTCGATGGGAGATATTACGGTGACAAATCCGTCTTTCATCGTGATGTGGATCCCGATTCCCGTAAACTTGCCTTTGGTGTCAATTTGCAAATCTTCAAACGCTTCCGGCGGCAACAGCGATGAATGCGGATCCAAGCTTTGAACCATGCCCTGAATGGCTTTTTGGATAAGCTCTTTTGACTCGACATCATCGACATATTCTTTTTCAATCAGCTGAATCACATCCGCAAAAATTTTCAACCCCTCATAGGACTCGTCGCTTTTAGCGTCAAGGTCGCCAAAAAAGCCTGCTCCGATCGTCCAAAAAACCGCGGCAGTTACCATGACCATCCAAAGCTTAACGTGCTGGATCTTCTTTAATCTCATTTAATTACTCCTTAATTATAAAATTCTAACTGGAAGCGGTCTCAAGCCACTGCATCGGGTCCAGGGGTTTTCCGTGGTGGCGGACCTCAAAATATAGTTTGGGGCCGGTAATGGAGCCGGTATCGCCGACGGTCGCAATCACCTCTCCGGCCTCGACGGCATCCCCGGTTGATTTAAAGGCTTCTTCAATGTGGGCATATACCGTATAGTAATTGTCCCCATGGTCTATAATAATCATGTTTCCGTATCCTTTAAACCAATCAGCGTAAAGGATTCTACCGGCATAGACCGCCGCTATCGGTTCGCCTCTTTCGGTTTGAATCTCGATACCGCTGCGAAAATTCAAAACCTGATAGCGGGTATTTTTAAACTTACCGAAAAGACTTGCTATTTTACCCTTTACCGGCATTTTAAGCAAGCCTTTATATGCCCGAAACGGTTCGACGGCGGTATATTCTTGCGGAGTCGCGGCCGTCGATCCGACACCTAAATTTTTGATCTTCTCATCTAAATCCCGGGCCGCCACTTTCAAGGATTCAATGGCGGCCAGCTGGGCGGATTTTTCTTTGCGCACACGGGCCAATAGCTTGGAGCGTTGCCTGCGTTCAGCCGCCATCTGTTTGATTCGTTTCTGATACTCGTCTGCTCGCCGGCGCTTTTCATCCCTGTGCGCCTCCAGACGGGATCGGACGGTTTCCAGATCCAGCCGGTTGTCCATGAGTTCTCTGATAACCGTTTCATCGTAGGCCAGGATGCGCTCGATGGCTGTTTTGCGCTGCAGCAGCTCCTGCAGGCTCGCGGCCGAAGCCAGCACATGGAATTTCCCCAGCCAGTTTAATTTATACAAAGCAACCAGGCGCTTGGCGACATATGCCTCATTGGCCTTTATCTGATTAACTAGTTTTTCAGACGCTGCGGCTGTTTCGGTTATCTTTTTTTCGAGCCCGGCAATTTCACGGCTGAGGCCGGCAATCCGGTTTCGAGATCGATTTAAAGCCTGATCAACCTGATTTAACCTGAGAATAATATCAGTTTCCCGATGGGAAAATTTTTGAATTTTGGCCTTGCTTTTTTCGATTTCATGGTTGATATCCCGGGCCTTTCTTTTAAATTCATCGATCCGGGGTTTCTGATCCTGGGCTTTTAAAATCGGGCCGGCTGAAAAAATCAACAGGCAGCCGGCCACCAGGCATAAAATTCGAATCCTCTTGTTTTTTTTACATAACCTCATGTTAACTTTGTGAAACAGCCGTTTATAGGTCCGAAATTTTCTTTTTATGACCCAGCATTCCAACATTCCACTATTCCATCATTCCAGGTGGCTTTCCAACGTGAATGGCCACAAAAAACACTATATTTCCAATAAGTTGTATAAATTCCGAGGCGTTCAATTAGACCTTCAAATATTGCTTGAGAGCAAGGTAAGACCCAAACCATCCGACCAGCATACTGAGTAAAATGATGGCGCCTAACATAAACGGAGAAAGAAACCGGATCTGAAACAGGCCGGAAAACAATCCCTGCTCGATATTGGATGCGATCACCAGATACACGAAAAACAATACGGCTAAGCCGATGCTTGCACCGAGTGCGCCCTGCAGCAGGCCCTGAAAGTAAAACGGGACCTTGATAAAGCGTTCCGCAGCGCCCACCAGCCGCATAATCTCTATTTCATCCCGCCGGGAATAGATGACCAGCCGGATGGTATTGGCCACGATAAACACGGCGGCCATAAAAAATATGCCACACATGGCATACCCGGTTAATTTAAACAGATTGAAGATGTGCGTGTAGCGGCCCAACCACCTCTGCCCGTATTCAACTTCTTGAACTTCATCCAGGGCCTCAATTTTAGCCGCTAAAAATTCTACCTTATCCCAGGCCTGGGTCGCAGCGTTCATCTGGATTTCAAATGCATCCGGCAATGGGATTTTCGACCAGATTGTCAAATAAAGACGCCTGCCGTTTCATCTGTGCTTTTAGTTGGCTAAAGGCCTCTTTTTTTGAAACGAAGCGTACGTTTTCAACACCGGAAATGCTTTGAATCCGGCGGGTTAAATCCGTCAATTTCGAGTTGGGACAATTCCGGTTTCAGGTAGGCCATAACCCGCAGCCCCTTTTTCCAGAAATTCATAATCTCATTGGTGTTGATAAAAAAAAGAATAAATGCGCTGACGATTAGAATCGATAACGAAATGGTCAAAAGGGTGATGATATTGAGCAGCCGGTTATTGCGAAAATCTTCAACGGCCCGTTTAAAAAATAGAGTTGTCATAATGCTTTTCAGTAAACGTCGATCCTTCCAAGCGTCCCTGTTTTAAAAGCAGGACCCGTCCGCCGGTTTTCTTTATAAGATCTTTGTCATGGGTTGCAATGATAACCGTGGTTCCTCGGATGTGAACGCCGTTGAGCAAATTCATAATGATATTGGCGGAATCATCATCCAGGCTTCCGGTGGGCTCATCGGCCAGGATGATTTTGGGGTCACCGATGATGGCGCGGGCAACGGCCACCCGCTGTTGTTCTCCGCCGGACAAACTTGGCGGGAAGGCGTTTTGTCGATCCTCCATACCGACCAGTCGAAGCACGCTTCTGACTTTTTTTTGAATCAGGCGCCTTTTTTTGCCGGCAGCCGCCAGTACGAGCGAGACATTGTCAAATACGGTTCGGCTGGCGATGAGTTTATAATCCTGGAATATGATGCCGAATTTTCTGCGCAGAAATGGGATGCGTTTGCGGGGAACGCGGGAAAGGTTCATACCGTCTATCAAGACCTGGCCTTCCGACACCGATTCAGCCAAATACAGGAGTTTCAGCAGGGTGGTTTTACCCGCTCCGCTCGGACCGGTTATAAATACGAAATCGTTTTTAGAAATATCAAGGGTAATATCAATCAGGGCCTTTTTGATACCGTAATTGCGATGAACATGGAACATCCGAATTATTGAGCGCTTCGCATCTGCTTCGATCATTCCATCACTTCCTGGCCCATCGAACGGAACAGCGTGGCTTTTGAGATCTTAAAATCATATAGGGCATTAAAATAATTGGTCAAGGGTATTCGACAGCAGGGTCTGGGCAATCAGCACATCGGTGGTCGTGGCCACCTGTTCTTTAAAGCGTTCCTGGTTTATTCGAAAGTTTTCTTTGGCCTGCTCGATTGCTTTTTCGACCATGATAATTTTTTTTTCGCTTTCTGTGGTCCGCAAATATGACGTCTTCACCTCCAGTTCGATGTTGTCCAGGATTTGCGATCGGTGATACTGAGCCTGTGAAAACCGATGCAGTTTTTCTCTTACGCCAAATTGAGTTCGACCCCACTGCCAGAATTCCCATTCGGCGATGGCCTGGATTTCCCAGCTGGTGGAATCGGAAATGCCTTCCCCGCCCTTGGCGTTCCAGTCATCGCCGGTGCGCATATAATTTCCCCTTAAATTGACCGCAGGGAAATAATCCTTTTGGGCCAGCTTTACTTCTTTTTCGGCGATTTCGACCTCCAGATCCGCAACCGTGATTTCGAGCCGGTTTTCTCTGGCTGTTTCCAGACAATAAGCGAAATCATAGACAAAGGGTAAGTAGTCGAGGAGGTCCTGTATTTTCACCGGCGCATTCACCGGTCGGCGCAGGATGATATTGAACTGGGATTTGGCGATCGCAAGGTTGTTTTGGGCCACAATAAAATCCTGCCTGGCATTGGCCAGCGATACCTGGGCCTCCAGCAGATCATTGAGCGGGGACATTCCGACCTCATAAAAATTTTCGGCCACCTCCTTTTGGGCAGCGATCTGAGTGACGCGCTGCTTGACAACCCCCAGCAGTTTTTCAGCTTTTAAGACCGAGTAAAAGGCATTCTTGGCATCCAGAATCACATCCTGACGGGTGACTTTTTCGCCAAATTCGGCTGCGTCGAGACCCAGGTCCGCAACCTTGTACTTGTTAATCAGCGAAAATCCTCTGAATATCGGCTGGTTAAACGAGGTCACAAAGGTATATTGATCATCGGGACGCACAACAAAGGCTGGACCCGTCCCAAGCCCGGTGAGCTCCTGGGTCAGTTCTTTGTTGCGGTGTACATAGTCATAGGAGGCGCTGAGGGTGGGGAAAAACTGGGTGATGCTCGCCTTGCGATTTTCTTCGGCTGCTTTGACTTCTTCCCGGGATTGCTTCAGGTTCAGGTTGGCATCGATGGCCATTTCGATGGTGTCTTTTAAAGATAGTTTTTCAGTCGAATCGTCTGCATTCGAAACCAGCGGCAACAACGCCAAGCACCCGATGATCAAATAAGAAAATAGATTCCGCAGAACCAAATTTTTCATCATCATACCCTATCTGTTATGGATTTAACGCTTAAATCATTTTGAGATTCCGAGTTGACCCACCTGGATTTTACTGGTACATACCGGTTCGAGTTCAAGGAGTGCCTTTCCGGGTTTTCCTTGCTTAAAGCCTTCGCTGAATCCCATTAACAGGCTTCTTCTTTTTCGGTGGAGGCTTTTTTATATCGAAACAAGGTGTTAAAATCAATATTTTCTTGCTGAATTGAATTTCGTGTTTTTATATTTTCGTGCTTTCGTGGTATATAGTGGTTGTCAAAAAAATATTCCGTTATTCAAACATTTTTTTCTACAACCACTTATACCCCAATTCCGTAATTCGGAACATTATTATGGAAAGCGGTATAAATATTTTCAGGTTCATCGTTTTGCTCAAAGTTTAATTTTTTACAACCGCAACATTCTGATACTGGGGCAGTCGCAATGAAAGCAGAACTGATCGATATGCTGTGTCGAAAATCTTTTAAATTCAGCAAAGAGCCGATCTATAAACTGGTGTCGGGCCGTATGAGTCAATTTTATGTGAATTGCAAACCGGTTACCCTCTGCGCCCGGGGCATGTTTCTGGCAGGACATCTGTTATTTGAGGAGATTAAAGACGCCGATGTGACCGCAGTTGGCGGGTTAACTTTTGGTGCCGATCCTCTGGCAGTCGCCACCGCTTTTGCCTCCGAATTGAAGGCCAAGCCCATAAATGCTTTTTCCATTCGCAAAACCCGCAAAGATCATGGGATGATTCGCTGGATTGAGGGCGATATTCAGCCAGGTGAGCGGGTGGCGATTATCGATGACGTGGCCACCACCGGCGGCTCCACGATTAAGGCCATCGATCGAGCCCGCTCCGAGGGACTCGAAGTTGTCAGAACCGTTATTTTTGTTGATCGGCAGGAAGGCGGGCTTGATAACATCAGACAGCACGTGCCGAATGTCTCCTGCATTGT
>PVMK01189033.1_pt2 | contig 22757 bp, 12 predicted proteins | sample 1853481 | NCBI WGS metagenome assembly PVMK01 (sample SAMN08533507, study PRJNA380276) | Marine sediment metagenome, whole genome shotgun sequencing project. | reverse complement strand
ATGAAGTCCTCGGTATCACCTCGATGCCCGCCTCCCGGCCGGCGCTGTTTCAAACCAGAGCCCCCGCTAGTCCATCGCGGCTGTTTCTGGCCCACTTATGCGCGTTAGTCAATCACGTACTATCGAGTCGGCAGCCGGCAGTGCGACAGGCCTTGGCACTCCCGGAAAATAAGCCGACGACTCCGGAGGGACTCATGAACGCACACGATGTGCGAGGTGGGCCGAGGTGCATGCGCATCGTCGGGTTACCCGCGCTGATTGTGATCCTGTGCCAGACCCTGGCCGCTCCTGCAGTTGCGCTGGAGTGGCAGTTCGAGGACGTCGACATTCGCTTCGACACCACCCTTTCTCAAGGCATCAGCGTTCGAACGTCGGCACGCGATCCTGCCATCATCGGCACCGCCAACGGCGGTACCGCGCACTCGGTCAACCACGATGACGGCACGCTCAACTACGACGACGGCAGAATCGCTCAGAACGTCTCCCGCTTCACCAGCGATCTGGATATCGACGGCGGCGCGCTCAGCGCCTTTTTCCGGGTCACGGGATTCATCGACTGGGAGCAGCGCAACGGCACCCGGGCGCGTACTCCGCTTACCGATCAGGCTCTGGACATAGTGGGCCAGGATCTCGAGCTACTGGACGCCTACGTGACGGGTAACTTCCGTGTGGGTCAGGCGCCGGCCCAGATACGCCTCGGTCAGCAGGTCTTGAGCTGGGGCGAAGGCACCTTCATCCCCGGCGGCATCAACGTCATCAATCCCATCGACGTGGCCCGGTTCCGCACGCCCGGGGCGACCCTGCGCGACGCGCTGAAGCCCGTCCCCATGATCAGCGGGTCCGTCTCCGCCACCGAGAGCGTTACATTGGAAGGCTTCTATCAGTTTGGCTGGAAGAAGGTGGAGACCGATCCTCCAGGCACCTTCTTTTCCACCAACGACTTCGTGGGCGCCGGCGGGTCGCGCGCCTTTCTGGGATTCGGTGAGATCTCGGACCTCGGCACGACCTTTGACACGGATCCGGTGCTCTTCGGTACCGTCAACGCCATTCTGGGTGGCGCTGGTCTGGCACCGTTACCAGCCTTCGATCCGGACTTTCTCGGCGTGCCGCGGGGCGCGGACGATACGCCCAGTGATGGTGGGGAGTTCGGCGTCGCCATGCGCTTTTTCAGCGAGAAGCTACAGGGAGCGGAGTTCGGTCTCTACTACATGAAATATAACAGCCGCCTGCCCATCGTCAGCGCCCGCACGGGAACCACGCGTCGATCGACGGTTCCGACAGCGCGACTGCGCGTGGCGACGCCAGCCCGGCGCTGGCGGCGCATAGCCGTCGCCATCGGCATCGACCGTTATGCCCAGACCGCCAACTACTTCATCGAATATCCGGAGGATATCGATCTGTTCGGCGCGAGCTTCAATTCCGAGGTGGGCAGCACCGGCTGGGCGCTTCAGGGAGAGTATTCGTTCAAGCGCGACCTGCCCCTGCAGATCGACGACACGGAGGTGCTGTTTGCCGCGCTCACGCCGCTGGCCGCTCCCCCCGGCAGTCCCTACGGCGCCTTCAAGGACAATCAGATCACCAACGGCGGCATCGCCCCCACCAACAGCGTCATCCACGGCTTCATCGAGCGCAATGTCAGTCAGATTCAGGCCACCGCCACCAAGGTGTTCGGGCCCACCCTGGGCGCCAACACCGGCGTCTTTGTCGTCGAGGTCGGTGGCTTGTACGTGCACGGCTTACCGAGTCAGAGCACCCTGCGGCTCAATGCCGCCGGCACCGACACCAGCGGCAACTCACAACATGCCGCCGCCACAGGCGCCCACCCCGGTAAGTCGGCGGAGCCGAGCAGCGCCTTTCCCACGTCCGGCTCCTGGGGATACCGGATGGTGGCGCAACTCACTTACGACAACGCCATCGAGGCGGTCAATCTGTCGCCCAGAATCCAGTGGGCCCACGACGTGCAGGGCATTTCACCCCCGCCGGCGGGCCCGTTCCGTGAAGGGCGCAAAGCAATCTCCATCGGTCTCAAAGCCACTTACCTCGAGGAGTGGGAGGCCGATATCGCCTACACCAGCTTTTTCGGCGCCGGAAAATACAATCTGCTGAACGACCGGGACTTTTTCAGTGCGACGCTCAAGTATTCATTTTAGATTTACGACACTCACGGTAGACCGTGTCATGAGTAGAAAATTAATTATCGTGCTGGCCTTCGCGTTCATCCATGCTGGCGTGGCCGGCGACGCGCGCGCCGAAATATCGGCCGAGCAAATCGCCCGCCTGAGCGCCGATCTCACGCCCTTCGGCGGCGAGCGCGCCGGTAACGCGGACGGCACCATCCCCGCCTGGGAAGGCGGCATCACGGCACCACCGCCATCCTACCAACCGGGCATGCACCACCCGGATCCTTTCGCCGATGATCCGGTGCTGTTCACCATCGACCAGTCCAATCTGGACCAGCACAAGGACAAGCTGACGGCGGGCCAGCAGGCCATGATTCTGGCTTACGAAAACTTCTACATGAACGTCTACCGGAGCCGCCGCAGCGCTTCCGCGCCGCAGCGCATCTACGACGCCACCCGCAAGGTCGCCGCTACCGCCAGACTCAGCGACCAAGGCAACGGTGTCACGGGGGCCGTCATCGGGATCCCGTTCCCCATTCCCCAAAACGGTAGCGAAGCGATCTGGAATCACCTTCTTCGCTATCGCGGTGAAACCGTCGCGCGTTGGATCGCGCAGGCTACCCCGACCCGCGGGGGAAACTATACGTTGGTGCGCTTCTCCGACGAGCTCGACCTGCGCTATGTGCACAGGGACATGACCGAAGAGAAGCTGAACAACATTCTGCTGTTGTTCAAGCAAAGGGTGCTGGCACCAGCGCGCCGCGCAGGGGGCATCTTGATCGTGCAGGAGACGCTGGATCAGGTGAAGGAGAACCGGCGTGCCTGGATCTACAACAAAGGCCAGAGGCGCGTGCGCCGCGCGCCCAATGTCGCCTACGACAACCCCGGAACTGCGACTGATGGCATGCGCACAAATGATCAATTTGATATGTTCAACGGCGCCATCGACCGCTATGACTGGAAGTTGCTGGGCAAGCGCGAAGTGTACGTGCCCTACAACGCCTACAAGCTGCACAGCGACAAGCTGAAGTACAAGGATATCCTTACGCCCCAGCACATCAACTCCGAGTTTCCCCGCTACGAGCTACACCGCGTCTGGGTGGTCGAGGCGACCCTGAAAAAAGGCAAGCGGCATATTTACAAACGCCGCACGTTCTACATCGACGAGGACTCCTGGCAGATTCTCGTCGTCGACATCTACGACAACCGCGACCAATTGTGGCGGGTCTCCCAAGGCCACGTGATCAACTACTACGAAGTTCCGACCATCTGGACGACCCTGGAGGTCACCACCGATTTACAGGCCGGACGCTACGTCGCTCTCGGCATCGACAACGAGAGCAAGATGTACGATTTCAGCATCAAACGAAGCTTCGAGGATTACACTCCAGCCGCCCTGCGGCGCGAAGGACGGCGTTGAAACCGTGAGTCACGGGAAGGTGGTTTGAGCGGTTTTCCGCCCGACTCTGCGACCCGATTTCGCGGCGGCATTCATCGTTCATTAACGCTTGCCGTCTGTCTGCTGATAACGACCGTCGCTGCGGAAATCCCCACTGAGGACGAAGAGCACGCGGTATTGGCGCCACTGGTCACCCAGTCGTTGTTTCTGGACGGTGCCGCCATAGGCGAGCACATGGTGGTGGTGGGCGAACGCGGCCACATTCTCGTTTCCCGCGACGCAGGCGTCTCCTGGACCCAGGCCCAGGTACCGACCCGAGCGACTCTGACCGGCGTCAGCCTCTACGACCTCACGAGAGGATGGGCGGTGGGTCACGACGCGGTCATCCTTCGTACACGCGACGGCGGACTCAGCTGGGAGATCGTATACGCCGCTCCCGAGGAAGAGCGCCCGTTGCTCGACGTCTGGTTCGAGAACGCCGAGCACGGGATTGCGGTCGGCGCGTACGGGTACTTTCTGGAAACCCGCGACGGCGGCGACACCTGGCAGCCCCGCGAGATCAGCGACAACGACTACCACCTGAATCACATCGCCGCCGCGTCTTCACGGCGGCTCTATATCGCCGCCGAGGCCGGCACCATATACCGCTCGGACAACGCCGGGGGCAGCTGGGAGGAACTCACCTCCCCCTACGAGGGTTCTTTTTTCGGCACACTCCCCGTGGGTGAGCAGCAGGTCTATCTCTATGGCCTGCGCGGCCATCTGTTTCATTCCGATGACGCCGGCGAGGCCTGGCGACCCATCGGCACGCGTACCGGGAGCCTGTTGACCGGCGCGATAAGGATGCGCGGAAAGAACGTGCTGTTTACCGGAATGGGCGGAACAGTGCTGTTGGGCGGGACCGAAGGGCGTAGCGTCAGAACCTTGCATCGCGCCGATCGCCTGGGTATCGCCGGTGCCCTGGACGCCGGAGACGGCGCCATCGTCATCTTCGGTGAATTCGGAGTGAAACGGTTAACCGCAAGCCAGCTCGAGCCGCCCCGGTGATCGATCGCCTGGAGCAGATCGTATTCCGGCACCGCGCCCTGATCATCGCGGTATTTTTCGTCGTTACCACCACCATGGCCTGGTTCGCCAGCGGAATTCGTATCGAGGCGAGTTTCAGCAAATTGCTGCCACTCGAGCACGAATACATGCAAACCCTCACTGAGTACCGTCAGGAGTTCGGTGGCGCCGACCGGATCCTCGTCGCGTTGACAGTAAAAGACGGAGATATTTTCACGGCCGATTTCTTTTCCCGGCTCGAAGCGATTACCGATGAGGTTTTCTTCATTCCCGGGGTGGATCGTGCCCGCGTGTATTCACTGTTTACACCAAACGTACTCTACACCGAGATCGTAGAGGGCGGCATTGCAGCGGGAAACGTGATCCCGCCCGATTTCACGCCAAGCGTCGAGGGGTTGTACACCGTACGCGACAACATTCTCAAGGCTGGGATTGTCGGGCGACTGGTTGCCAACGATTTCAGCGGCGCCATCGTCAGCGCACGTTTGCTCGAATTCGACCCCGGCAGCGGTGAAAAACTCGACTACATCGATGTCGCTCATCAGCTGGAATATAAGATTCGTGCGAAATTCGCCGAAGATCCACGCTACGACATCCACATAATCGGCTTCGCTAAAATTATGGGTGACGTCGCCGATGGCGTAAATCGCGTCGTAATGTTTTTCGGAATTGCGCTGTTGATCACGGTCCTGTTGGTGTTCGTCTATTCGCAATCCGCAGCCTTCACCATCATCGCCCTGGCTTGCTCACTGGCAGCCGTGGTTTGGCAGCTCGGAATTGTCAATTTGCTCGGTTTCGGCATCGATCCCATGTCGATTCTCGTGCCCTTTCTGACATTCGCTATCGGAACCAGCCACGCCGTGCAAATGCTCAGTGCAGTGCGTGCAGAAATTTTCTTCGGCCATGCCAGCGAGACTGGCGCACGGCGTGCGTTCCGTCGTCTTATCATCCCCGGAGGGGCGGCACTTGCGAGTGATGCGGTGGGATTTCTCGCCATCTTACTCATCGATATTCGGATGATTCAGGAATTGGCCGTCATTGCGAGCCTCGGAATAGCCGTCATCCTGCTCACCAACCTGATACTGTTACCCGTGCTGCTTTCCTACGCCGGCTCCGTAGAGGCATACCGCCAGCGCATCGACCAGCGCGCCGAGCAGCTTCATTCATTATGGCGAGCTGTGGCCGCTGTCGCCCGACCCCGTCCCGCGCTCGCCATTATCGCAGTTGCGCTCGGCCTGCTTGCGCTTGGCCTGTGGAAAGGCAGCGACGTCGCTATCGGCGATCTGCACGCAGGCGTACCTGAGCTTCGTGCCGACTCCCGCTACAACATCGACAGCCGTGCTATCGCTGCGAGCTTCGCAATCGGCGTGGATGCCCTCACCGTGATCGGCGAAACCATCCCTCAAGGCTGCATCGACTACCACGTGATGACGGAGATCGACGATTTCGAATGGCGCATGCGTAACGTACCCGGCGTGCACTCGGTCGTCGGCCTTCCAGACCTCGCCAAGCGAATTAACGGCGGATGGAATGAAGGAAGCATGAAATGGTGGGTGTTGCCGAGAAACAAAGACATGCTCGTGCAAACCGTTGCCCGTGTTCCAAACAGCACGGGGCTCTTGAACAGCGATTGCAGCATCTTACCCATTACGCTGTTCATCTCCGATCACAAGGCAACTACCATCGCGAGGGTCGTCAAGGCGGTCAAGGAATTCGAAAACAAATCCGTTTCGCGCAATCTTACATTTCGCATAGGTACCGGTAACGTGAGTGTCATGGCTGCGACGAACGAAGTGGTGAACGCCGCCCAATATCCGATTCTGGCCTACGTATTCGCAGCGGTAACTGTCTTGTGTCTACTCACTTTTCGCTCCGTGACGGCAGCGCTTTGTATCGTTCTACCTCTTGCGCTGGTTTCCCTTCTGACGTATGCGTTGATGGCTGTACTCGGAATCGGGCTGAAGGTATCCACTTTACCGATAGTTGCCCTCGGAGCAGGCATCGGCGTCGACTACGGAATCTACATTTACAGCCGCCTGCGAAGCATTCTCGCCACGGGTGAGCCATTGGCCAAGGCGTACGAACACACGCTGCGCATCGCCGGTAGCGGCGTAGTGTTTACAGCCATCACCCTGGCGGCCGGCGTCGCAACCTGGATCTTCGCTCCGCTGCAGTTTCAGGCGGATATGGGCATCCTGCTCACCTTCATGTTTCTGCTCAACATGCTGGGAGCAATTTTCCTTCTACCGGCACTTGCCTGCTGGCTGTCAAAAACGGGTCCCGCAGCGCATTCCACCGGGCGGCATCGATGACAGACAATTCCAAATGCCGATATCAATGTCCGCATTTTCCAGTCCTGAAGCATTGCCCCGGCACTCGGTTTGGGCGAATATCCCGAATCTCCGACCTGGCCTGGCCCTTGCCGTTGGGGGATCATTTCAGCGCTGCACGCTCTTTTAGCCATGGCTGATCACGTCGAGCAAGTACCGCAAAGTCGATTCCAGCGCCTGCTGTTTGTGGACTCGCACCTGCCCACGTCACTGCCCGTGCCGCGTGCTCACGAACGGTTCGTCATCACGGCGCTGCTGCGGCGTCGTACGGACGTCTCGTCGAGAGCCTTTTACCGACAGGTCGAAAACGATCTGGCCAGCAGGCTTCACCGTGAACGCGGCGACCTTGCACTCGCCTCCCTGAAGGTGTACCGGGACGTGAGTGCAGGTGGAATCCTGTCGTTTTTCCTGCAGATCACGCGCTCCCACGCCTATACGGCATTTCTGTGTCGCGTTCTACGAAGAGCCCCGCCGCCGCCCTATCGTATCCGCTACGGTGTGCTTTACGATAACGTCGTTCAGATCACATTCGAAAGACATCCGGAGTCCTCCCAGCTCGATGGCGTGCTGGGACTACTGCGCAGCCCGGAAATTTCCGCGGCCGAATGCACGGTTCTCGCGAGCGTGAGGCAGTACACCGTTTACGACGCTCATCCGGGGGGCAGCGAGAGTAAGCGCGTCGTCATCTGCTTTCTCGTCAATCGCCCGAAGGGCTCGACCCGCGACGCCTGCCAGGCTTACTGGCGGACCCGGCACGCGGATCTCGCACTTCGGAACATGACCTATCTGGGGCTTACCCGGTATCTCCAGGTGCACACCAGGAAATCGCCGGGCACCGGATTGGACGACACCTACGATGGCGTCGTCTACGCGGAAAAAAGCTCCCTTGGCAGGTTGCTCCTGGAGCTCGCAAAGCCCGACAGCTTTCGCTTCAACAACACCGTCGTCATCGACGAGACCAACTTCACCGAGTGCACGCCGATTATGCTGTTACGGCTCTCGTCGGGCTGGTAGCTACCGCGCCAGGCGAGTCAGCGTCTCAGTTGTGCTTGTCGAGTTCACCCAGGATGACGGGGAACACGTCCCGATGGGCGTTATTGCCGATGAAGCAGTCCATGTGCGCGTAACCGGGGATCAGGTGCCGGGTATAGAGCTTCTCACCGTTCAGCCTTTTGAGCTCATCGAAGGTCCTGGCGCTGCCCGACGGCATGATGAATCGGTTTTGCTCGCCATGGATGAACGCAACCGGGCATTTAATCTCGCCGAGTTTGGATAGATAGACGTCTTCACCCCTGTGATTCACCATCCTCCTCTGGACGATGATCCGGGACAGGTGCCGAAGGCGGTCATGGAGGCGTTACCGAACATGCTGTGGACTTGCCTGTGGGTGTCGTCGTTCAGCTGTGAGTGCTTGAAGACCTCCCCGTAAAGAAACAGGATCCGGTGGCAGGTGGCGAGATTGCAGTGCTCCCAGGTGGGATAGTGTTCGAGCAGCGTGTCCGCGAGGCGTTGCTGCCAGTTTTTCTGATCGCAGTCCGGATCCAGGCCCTCCACGCCCATCACGTTGAGCACCGACGGCAGGTGGGTGCCCGCCTTCAACTGGGTCTTGGTGGAAAAATCCACGTACGGCGTGAACTGGGACGCCACCACCGAGCGCACCCGCTCGAGGCCCGTCATCAACGACGTCAAGACCGTGCCCGATCCCACGCAGTGGGCGACCACCTGGACATCGCCGGCGCCGCTCTCGGCGGCGACCCGATCGACGGCGGCGGGCCAATCCTTGGTAATGATGTCGTCGAGGGTGTACTGAGTGGATGATACGGGCAGCTCCGGACTGGACCGGTAGTCGAACAGCCAGACATCGTAACCCGCTTCGAATAACAGCTCGGGGAGATTGGTCTCCACGGTTGTGGTGGAAAACGCCAACGTGGAGGTCCCAAAACCGGGCGCCAGCACCACCGGCCCCTTGGCGCCCCCCTCATAGCGAATCAGACGAAGCTCTGCGTCATCGCTCGTCTTGAAAAAGCTGGTGCTGGACGGCGACATGCGCAAGGGTCGATGGGCGCTGGTCATGGTTTTACCTCCCCCCCGGGTGGCAGGATTTTCCGGCCGTTTGTAAGCATCATGTATCCACAGCGCAACACCAGCGATCCCTGTGCTGCCGGATCATCGGAAACGATAACACTTAGATTGTCACAAAAACGCGCGACGCGCGATCGTTGCGGGAATAGTTTCAAGCACCTGCACGCTACCAGCGGGTATACTCTTACCCGGCACGCCATAGATCGGCTCTGACCGCTCGACAACGGGCGGCATGCCTTCGATTCGGTGAGGGGGGAAGCGATGGAAAAGCCGGCGCGCCAGGTGTTCGTCATTTCCGATCTCCATGTCGGTGGCGTCTACCCGGATTCCGACGATCCGCAAGATCGCGGTTTCCGCATCAGCACGCAGGTCCCTCAGCTCACCGCATTCGTCACCGCGCTCGCCGACAAGCAACCCGGAGAACCCGCCATCGAGCTGGTGATCAACGGCGACTTCGTCGACTTTCTCGCCGAGCGCGACTCATCGTCGGCCGGGTGGCAGCCATTCGTCCAGGACCCGCAAGCGGCAGTGCGTAAGCTGGAGGCGATCGTCGAGCGCGACAGTGCGCTGTTCGCGGCCCTCGGCCGCCTGCTCTCCCGGGGCCATCGCCTCACCGTCACGCTCGGCAATCACGACATCGAGCTCGCCCTTCCTCCGGTGAGGAAACGACTCATGGAGTTGCTGGGGGTCGAGGGGCACCATCAGTTTCATTTCGTCTACGACGGCGAAGCCTACGTGATCGGCGATGTCCTCATCGAGCACGGCAATCGTTACGACTTATTCAACGTGGTGGACCATGACGCCCTGCGCCGCTTGCGGTCGCTTCTGTCGCGCAATCAGGCGGTGCCCGCCGAGCAGCAGTTCAACGCGCCTGCCGGAAGTCATATCGTCGCCTCCATCATGAACCCGGTGAAGGCGTCTTATCCGTTCATCGATCTACTCAAGCCGGAAACAGGCGCCGCGATGCCGATACTCCTGGCCCTGGAACCCGGCGTAAGAGGCCAGCTGGGCCGCCTGGCGCTGATGGTCAAGCAGGCACGCAAACACAGGTTAGCAAGCGCGGCGATGCCCGGTTTCGGCGGCGACATCCGTGCCGACGACGACGCAGGTGGGTCGTTCGGTCAGGACATCGGCAGCTTCGACGACGACATGGGCGCCGACGTGACGGTTTCCCATGGCGACGATGGCGACCATGGCGATTCTGGCGACTATGGTGACCGTGGCGACGACGCATTGGCAGCGGTGGTCGCGGAAGCCATGGGCGACGACGCCGATGGATTTCTTACCGAGCTCAGTCAACCCACGTCCGTCGGCGAAGACATTTCCGCCGCAGATTTCTTCGATCGCTCCATGGGGCTTGCAAACCTGCTGCTGGCACGAAGCGGCGATGATGTCGAACGGCGCCTGCCGAGCCTTCTGAAGGCGCTTCGCGCGGTGCAGGGCGACAAGAGCTTCGATCGCTCCATTGAAACAGCGTGCGAATACCTGGATGCGGCTCGAGCGCTCGCTCGCGGCGGATTTCGCTGCGTGGTATTCGGCCATACCCATCTCGCCAAGCGGGTGGTTCTCGAGGACGATGCGCTCTACATCAACACCGGCACCTGGGCCGACGTCATGGGTTTTCCCAAGGAGATCCTCGCTGGTTCCGATGAGGAGGCGCTGGCCGGCTTGCGCGAGTTCGTTCAAGACATCGGCACCGGCAAGCTGAATCGTTGGATACGTTTCGGCGCCACTTATGCGCGCCTGGATATGGATGCCGACCATCGGCTGATGCAGGCGGAGCTTCTCGACTTCGAGGGCCCCGAGGGGATGTAGTCCTGCCATGGATCCCGTCATACGCCAGGCAATCGCCAAGATCGAGATCCTCGCCGACGGACAGAGTCCGGGTGTGAGGAGCAGAGGCACGGGTTTTCTAGTAGGCGATTGCCTGGTGCTGACCGCGCTTCACGTCGTCGCCAATCGGCGCAGCGATCCGCCGGAGCCCATTCCCGGCACCATCCGCCTCACCTTTCCCGACATGGAAACCGAAGCCACCATCCATGCGGAGTTCCAGGATGCCCACCAGGACTGGGTTCTGCTGATCTGCCGAAACAAGCCGCCCGCGCGGCCCATTCCCATGGCCGACTGGCACAGCACCGGGGCCGGCTTCGAGACCTTCGGCTTCCCGGACGCCAACCCCCGCGATGGGATGGTGCAGACGGGACGCATCAAGGATCACAACGCCGAGCTCGACGGCACGATCGCCTTCCAGCTCTTCAGCGAGGAAGCGGCGGCCGGTAACGGCGCGCCGGCCAAGGGGCTCTCCGGGGCCCCCGTGTTGGTCGACGACGCCGTGGTGGGACTGCTGCGTTTCGCACTCATGGACCAGCAACGGCAAACCGTGGCGGGGACCCTTTACGCCTGTCCGATGATGCCGATCATCGATCGCGCCGCCGGGCTCCTGCCGATTCCCGATCCCTGCCACGGGCTCCCGGGGCTGCCCCGGCTCGACCTTCCCGCGGATCCCTTCCGTTATCTGCAGCGGTTCACCCATGAAGACGCCGAGGTTTTCTTCGGCCGTCGCCGGGAGATCCGCCTGCTCTATGATCTACTGACTTCCCCCGACGCGCCTTCGCTGGTGTTGCTCTACGGTCAGTCCGGGGTCGGAAAATCCTCATTCCTCGACGCCGGAGTTCTGCCGAGGCTCGCCTGGCACCACGACGCGCGCTATGTGCGCCGCGATTCGCGCCGCTCTGTGCTGGAACTGCTCCTGAGGTGCCTCGGTCAAGGCGGCGCGCGGCGCGGCGACACGAGCCTGCGCGATGCCTGGCGCACGGCGGAACGCGAGGCGGATCGCCCGATCGTGCTGTTCCTGGACCAGCTGGAAGAAGTATTCACGCACCCGAGAGCGGCGAGTCCCAGCGAGCTCGAGGAGCTCGCCGATGCCCTGGCATCGCTGTTTACGGATCCGCAGTCCGGCCCTCGGGGGCGGCTGGTGCTGACGTTTCGCAAGGAGTGGCTGCCGGAGATCCAGAAGCAGCTGGAAATCCGCAATATCGGCCACGGCAAGGTATTCCTCGAAAGTCTCGACCGGGAAGCGGTCACGGAGGTGGTGGATGGATTAACCGCGACCCGCCGCCTGCAGCAGCGCTACGGGCTCAGCATCGAGCCCGGGCTGTCGGAATCCATCGCCGATGATCTGGTCTCCGACCCGGATTCACCCGTGGCGCCAACACTCGAGATCCTGCTCACCAAACTGTGGCGCGCGGCCACCGCCCGAGCCGCCCACGCGCCGGAGTTTACCCGCGAGCTTTACGGCGAGCTTCGCGACCAGGGACTCATGCTCGGCGACTTCGTCGACCACCAGCTGGCGAGCCTGCGCGACGAGCATGCTGCCGAGGTGAATTCGGGTCTCGCCATCGACGTGCTCGCCTATCACACCACCGCGCTCGTAACGGCCGACAGCCGCACTTGGGAGGAGCTCAGCGATCGCTATCAACACGTCGTGGATCGACTCCCGAGCCTGCTGCAGAGGATGATGGAGCTCTATCTCATTGCCGATGCCGGCGGCGCCGAAGTTGCCGGCGTTCGCTCTACCCGGCTCGCCCACGACACCCTGGCGGCGCATGTTCGCCGGCGTATGGACACCGCGGTTCTGCCCGGACCGCGGGCCCGGCGCATTCTCGACAACCGTGGCAAGGATTGGCTGGACCATCGCGAAGGCGCGCCCCTGGACGAATGGGATCTGGCCGTCGTCGAGCGGGGGCTCGATGGAACCCGTGCACTGTCGCCCGACGAGGAACGTCTGCTGACGGCCAGCCGTAGATTGCGGGCAGGAAAGCGACGCACCCGGTGGTTTCTGAAGGTGAGCGGCGTGGCCGCGGCACTCGCCATCATCAGCGTGGCGGTGTGGGCGTTGCTGGAAAGATCCAAGGCCGAGGAGCAGCAGATACTCACCGAGCTGTCGCGATCCACCGATCAGGTACTCAACCTGCTCTCCGTGGAACCCGTGGAGGCGCTCATGCTCGCCATCGCCGCGGCGGGAGACAGCTACGATGCGCTACGCGGCAAGGTACAGCCTCCGCTGCAATTCAGCCTCAACCGAGCCATCAACGAGTCCTGGGAAACCAACCTGGTAGAGCATGGCGCCCCTGTGAGCGCCGTGGCTATCAATCCCTTCGGCCACGTGTTCGCCAGCGGTGGCAATATGGGGAAGCTCAAACTGTGGGCGATGCCCGATGCACCGCACCGGTTCGGAGAACAGGTGGAACTCCACCTGCCCCTGGTTGAAGTCCAGGCTCACGACAAAAAAATTAACGCCCTCGCCTTCAGTCCGGACGGATCGCGTCTGGTGACTGCCAGCGACGACGCGAGCGCGCGATTGTGGAGCGCGAGCGGCAAACGCCTGGGCACGCCCCAATTGGACCACGATGGTCCCGTACGTGCCGTTGCCTTCAATCCGGCCTCAGGCGTGCTGGTCACCGCCAGCGCCGCCGGCAACATTCGACTCTGGAACGCACGCGGTGAGCGCTTGCAGAGCATCGTCGGACACGACGGCGCGGCGATCGCCGCCCTCGCCTTCAAGCCCGACGGAACGCGCCTGGTCAGCGGCGCCGACGATGGCACCCTGAGGATCTGGGACGCCGAAAGCATGTCGCCCGTTACCGGGATCATCCGTGGTCACCAGGGCGCGGTCAACACGGTGGCCTTCAGCCCCGACGGTCTGCTGTTCGCCAGTGGCGGCAGCGACGAGAACATTCACGTCTGGGATGTGAACGGGAAAGTCATCGCTGTGGTGCGAGAGCACGAAGCACAAATCAATTCGCTGGTCTTTCGCGGCGACGGCCATGCCATCGTCAGCGGTTCGTCGGACAACGTGGTGCTTCTGGTGGAGGTGGAGAAAGAGCTCAATCAGCTCGGCCAGCTGCTGGCGCCGGCATTCAAGGGCATCGACGCTGCCGTGCGTTCGGTGGCCATTTCTCCCGATGATCAACGCATCGTGGTCGGCAGCTCGGACCAGACGGTGCGTACCGGCGACTGGTTGAGCAGTCAGATCGCGTTGCCCCACCATGTTACGTTTTCTGCCAGGGTCGTCTCACTGGCTGATGACTCGCTCACCTTCGTCGCCGCGGGCTGGAAAAGATCCCATGGCCGGCGTCAAAGTCTCCGCGTGGAGCAATGGAAGGGCATGGCGGGCTCTGAAAGCGCCATGAATCTCGGCAGTTTTCTCACCACCAGGCTCGCATTGAGTGAGGATGCCCGGGTGCTGGTGCTGGCCAATTCCGAGGAGGGGCTGGTGACGTGGGATCTGGACGATCCGCAGCTGCGACCCAGGCGTGCTCCTGTCGACGGCCACGTGTCCGCGTTCGCGGTCAATCGCGATGGCTCTCTCGTCGCTCTCGCGCTGGAGTCTTCGGTGAAACTGATCGCCAGCAGCGACGGTCGGTTGAGGGGTGAAATCCCACATGCCGGAAAGGAGCTGCGGGATCTGGTCTTCAGCGGCGACGGCCGGATGCTGGCGGCTGTCACCGATACCTGTCTGTTGGTCTGGAGGCTCGCCGATGCGCAGACACCCGCTCCCGACGGCAAGGGCGCGCAACCGTCCCGCCCGGCGAGCATGGATCTTTCCGCCACGCCGGTGGTGGAACAGGACGAGCAGTCCACCGCCTGTGTGCCGATTGCTCACCCCCTCGCCAGCGTCGGCATCGATCCCGCGGGGAAGTACGCGGCGGCGGGCACGCGGGACGGCACCGTCTGGGTCTGGCAACTCTCGGAGCGCCCGTTGCACAGGTACTCTTTCAAGGCCCACAACGGTCAGATCAACGACCTGTCGTTCCGGCCGCGCAACGGCCGCGCCATCCTCACCAGTGGTGACGATGGATCGGTGCGCCTGTGGAGTATCGGGGGCCTCGCGCTCGCCAGTTTCGCCGGACACCAGGGGCGGGTGCTGGATGTGGACTTCAGCAGCAATGGCTACACGGCGGCCAGCGCCGGCAAGGACGACACGGTCAGGGTCTGGGCCGCCCATTGGAAACAATGGGTGACCCTGGGTTGCCGGCGGCTCACCAACCACGTGCGCTTCCGCAGACCGGATCTCACCGACAACGAACAGGCCCGGGCAAGAGCCGAGAATGCGCGACAGACGTGCCAACGATTCGAGATTCGCAAGGAATCAGGTGGATTGGGAGGAAGATCATGAGCACAGGACCGATTGGATTTACGTTCGACGAGACCATGTCCGGAGGATTCGCGCTCGGTGAAACCGACCCGGAAAAGGGAAGATCCCGAGGGCAGCTCGATGGCAGCGAACTCGCCATGCACGCCACGGTAACCATAGAGGATCTCGATGCATTCATCGCCGATCCCAGCCATCTCGGCAGCCTCGCCGGCAATCTGGACTTTACGCCGTTCGGAAAAGGACTGTCGGCCCCCACCGGAGTATTCAACCTGTTCTCGCCAACCGACGATGCGACTCTGAAACTGATGGTGTACGAGCTCGCCTTCGAGCACCAGGGAAAAGGCTACTATCTGGCCGGTCGAAAGGAGGTCCGCGACGCCGCACCCATGGAGCTCTGGAAGGCCACGACGACGCTCTACACGCAGTTGCACGAAGGATCGGACAAGGCAGGTCCGGTGGTGGGCGCGGGCGTGATCTCCCTGGGTGTCAAAGAGCTCATGGCACTGGTTTCCACCATGCGTGTGACCAATGCCGAGTCTCACAAGCAGGAAGCCGAGACGGTAATGAATTTTGGACGATTCTTCATGGGTGATCTGTGGGACACCTATGTCAAGCACCGGGGGAGGTAGTCCACAAAAACACATGGCGACCAGCAAAAGGGGGGGAAGTATGTTGGAGCACTATGAAGCCGTAGTAATCGGCTCGGGATTTGGAGGAGCGATCAACGCCTGTCGGCTGAGCAAGAAGTGGCCGGGGCAGGTGCTCGTTCTGGAGCGAGGCAAACGCTATCCCATGGGGTCCTTTCCACGCTCACCCCACGACGTGGCGCACAATTTCTGGAACGTGCGATGGGAAGATCGAGCCAGCCAGGGAATGCAGGGTTCCGACGATACCCGTGGAATGTTCGACATCCGAAGCTTCGATCACCTGGACGTCGTCGTCTGCGCCGGTCTCGGTGGGGGCTCGCTCATTTATGCCAATGTCTTCCTCGAGCCGCCGGAAGCGGTTTTCGATGATCGGTGGCCTGCCACCTGCAAGAAGCCGGAGCTCGCGCCCTACTACCGTATCGCGAAGGAGGTGCTGGGTGCACGCCCCGTTCCGCAGAACGACGACCCGCGCCGGCGGATCGTTCGCACCGAGCGATTCCAGGAAGCGGCGAGGAAGCTCGGGCGATCGTCGAAGCTCGCGGACGTCAACGTCTTTTTCGGTAATGACTTCGACAACCCGCTGGCCATAGGCGAGCAGGATCGGAATCGCTACGGCGCCTTGCAGACATCCTGCGTCTATTGCGCGGAATGCGATCTGGGGTGCAATACGCATTCGAAGAACACCCTGGATTTGAACTACCTGTTCGTCGCCGAGAGCCGCTACCAGGCCGACGTTCGCACCGAGCACCTGGTGGAGAAGATTGCGGCCCTCAACGGCCAGGGCGACGAGGACCCGGGCGCCGACGGATCCCATGGGTACCGTGTGTACTTTCGCGATCTTCACAGTGGCGGCGATGGGCTGGATTCCGTGCTCACCGAACGCATCGTGATCTCTGCGGGCAGTCTCGGTTCCACCGAGATCCTGCTCCGCTGCAAGGAACGATTCGGCACCCTGCCGAATATCAGCGGGCGCCTGGGCCAGCAGTTTTCTCCCAACGGGGATTTTCTCGGATTCGTGCTGGCGGGCAAGGAAGCGTCTGTCCCGAACTACGGTCCCGTGATCACTCAGTACACGGATTTCAATCTTCTGGACGATTTCGACCGCGAGCGTGCGTTCGTGCTGGAGGACGCCGCCTATCCGGCATTCGCGGCCTGGTTCACCGAAGGCCTGAAGCCCGGGTTCCTGCGCCTTGGTGCCCTGTGGCGGACCATCAAGAGCGTGTTCGGTCGCCTGCTGAGCGGCGCTTCGCTCGGCTCTGTCGGCTACGCTTTCTCAGGCCTCTTGAGCGGCGATCTGTCGCAGAACACGAGTGTGCTGCTGTGTATGGGTATCGACAAGGCCAACGGCGTCATGCGCCTGGATGCCAATGGACACATCGAGATTCAGTGGCCCTATCGGGACAGCAAGCCGCTCTACGATGCCATCGTGGGCGCAGGCAACGACTTCTCTACTGCGGTAGGCGCAAAGAAGTTCGTGCCACTGCCTACCTGGTATCCCCCGGCGCGCAGGAACGTAGGCGTGCACACCCTCGGCGGTTGCAGTCTCGGCGACGGACCCGAAACCGGAGTCGTGAGCGCCGACCGCGCCACCTTCGGCCAGGTTTTCGGCTATCAGGGGCTGTATGTCGCGGACGGCGGAATCGTACCCACTTCCGTCGGCGCCAATCCCGTGGCGACCATTTCGGCCCTCTCAGAGATGGTGGCGGAGGGAATCACCGGAATTGCTCCCGATGCCGAACTCTGAGCAAGGCAGCAATCCGGCCGACGTTGATCTGACACGAGCGGTACGTGCCGCCGCTTCCTATCTCCCCCTGAAGCTCCTTCGGGAGATCGGCGCGGAGCATCGTCGGCCACCGCTGCAACAGGAGCGAATGAAGGGATCGGTGATGTTCGTGGATCTCGCCAGATTCACCCCCTTCGTACTATCGTTTTGTGCTGCCGGCCAAAAAGGTATCGAAACGCTGCAGGGAATTCTCACCGAGTACTTCGGTGAGCTGGTGAAGGGGATCTACGCCTACGGTGGGGACGTCTACAACTTTTCCGGTGATGCCATGCTGGTCGCTTTCGCGAGTGAGGCGAGTGAGTCCGACGCCCAGAGCGTTTCCCGGGCCGTCGCCTGTGCTACCCACCTGCGTTCCACTCTCGCCTCTTATGAAGATCTGGATGCGCTCGGCCAACGCCACAGCATGCGCCTGAAGTTCGGCATGAGTTTCGGTGATTACCACTATTTACTGCTGGGACACGAGGAGTTCTGGTACACGCCATTGCTGCTGGGCCAACCCATCCAGAGTGCCATCGACGCAGAGCAGCACGCCCAGGGCGGTGACATTCTCGTCGACCAGGACTTGTGGAACATTTTACCTGGACCCAAGAGGGGCCATCCGATCAACGATTTCGTCAAGCTGGAATCGAATGGCGAGTACGGTGGCAGTTTCGTTTCAAGTGAGTTCATTGCCGATGGCGGCGGCGAGCAGGAGCTGCTGGACGATTGTGCGCGGTTCATGGAACCCGTTCTTTTCCGAATGGCCACCACCAGCCACTCGGATTATTGGGGAGACTACCGCGAGGTCACTTGCCTGTTCGTAAGATTTACCGACGTACCTGTCACCGGAGATGTCGATATCGCCCTTGCCAGGCTGAACGAAATCTATCGCTTCGTGCAGGAATGCGCCAAAGCTTATGGCGCAATCCTCAACAGGGTCGAACTCGGCGACAAGGGCTTCGTGTTCTTCTTCATGCTCGGTGCGCCCACGGCCATGGAGAACAAGTGCATCCTGGCGGGCCGGCTGGCGCTCAAGCTGTCGAACTCACCGTTTCCCTATCGCATTTCGGCGCAGATCGGCATGGCCACAGGATACGGATACTGCGGTGATATCGGTGCACCACAGAGAAAGGACTACACCATTACCGGTGAAGTCGTGAATTTGGCTGCCCGCTTGATGACCTACGCCGAGTCAGGCGGGATCTATCTGGATACGACCACCAGTGAGCGCTTCGACGACAGGCTCGTGACCACGGACATCCCCAACGTCACCCTCAAGGGGATCCCCGATCCCATTACGATTTGCAGGCTGCACTCGGAGACGACCCGTAATCAGGGAGCCCTTCTACACTTCAGCGAGCAGATGCTCGGCCGTGATGACGAGTTGCGGTCATTGCTGAATCTGCATCGCGAATCCTGCCAGTGCTCGACAAAGGTATGCGCCGTCGTGGGAGAGGCGGGGTTGGGTAAATCGCGACTCATGAGTGCCTTCCTGCACGAATTGCACGATACGGCAGCCGGCACCTACGTTGGCTTGTGCCACTCCTCGGAGCAGTTCACCGCCTACGCCCCGTGGAAGGGATTGCTCCTCGAGTTCTTCGGCATCGCTCAAGAAGATTCCCCCGAGCTCGCGTGTGAGAAAATCTCCAGAGTGATTCGAGAACTGGACGGCATAAGCGACGAATGGAGTGCTGTCATCGCCCGGATCATGGCAATAGGCACCGACGAGACCGCGTTAACCAAAGATCTCGATCCGAGCCAGAAGACCCGCCGCGTTTATCGGATTATCCAACAGCTGATCGAACGGCGGGCAGCCACCCAGCCGTTGGTATTCTGCTTCGACGATGTGCACTGGATAGACGATGCGTCCATGCGGCTCATCAAGTATCTCTGTCAGCGACTGACCAATACCGCCGTTCTGGTCGTTCTGCTGACCAGGACACAGGAACCCCTCTCCGCCCTGCAGCGGCTCTCGAACTTTCACGTGCTGACGCTGGCGCCACTGTCCGAAGAAGGCTCGCGCGCCCTGCTGCGAGCCAAACTTGCCCTGCCGGAACCCGATAAAGAGCTGGAGGAGCAGATTCTCGACAAGGCCGAAGGCAATCCCTTTTACATCGAGTCCATCGTTCGCAATCTACACGAGCAGGGGGTTCTCACCACGGCAGATACCGGCAAGACACGTCTGCGATCGGACGCGCGCCAGATTCAGCTTCCGGAGACGCTGCAGGATCTGGTGCTGACGCGCATCGACCAGCTGAACGAGGATCAGAAGACGGTTCTGCGCATCGCATCCGTCATCGGTCGCGTATTCACCTATGAGCTCGTGAAAGTGCTGCTGCCGGGTACGTTGAAGATCAGCGCCCTCGGTGACATCCTGACGAGACTCGAAGCGCTGGATCTGATCCCGGTTGCCGGAAACTCGCCACTTACCTATTACTTCAAGCACGCGGTTATTCGGGACGTTGCCTACGAGACCCTACCGCTGGAAAGACGCGAAGGCCTGCACAAAACAATTGCCACGCATCTGGAGGCGGCCGCCGACGGCGCTCCGGAGAAACAAGCGGAGCTGCTCGCCTATCATTTTCTCGCCGGCAACGAGCTCGACAAGGGTTTGACCTACACTATCACGGCGGGGCGTCAGGCGGCGGACAAGTTCGCCAATCAGAACGCCGTCTATCACTTCACCAGGGCCCTGGAGATTCTGGACGGAAGCGCGCGCGGCGTTCGCTCGCAAGACCGCCAGCTGGTTCGCGAGCAGCTGGCCCATGTGTACCGCCAGGCAGGCATGTACGCGGAAGCCATCGACCTCCTGACTCAATGCCTGGAACACCCTGCGTCGCCAGTCCGGCGGGCGGATTTTCACATCGGTCTCGGGCACGTCTATCAAGAGAAAGGCCAGGCCGCGCAGGCTATCGAGGAGCTGGAAACCGCTCTCAAGCTCCTGGGCCGAAAGGTGCCGCACAGGGAGCAAGCCGTGGTTCTGGCGATCCTGTGGCGGCTCGCCGTCCGTGCTATCAAGCTCGCCCTGCATCTGCCTGAAAAACGTGCTGTCGGAGAGAGGAGAATCCGCTACCAGAAGCAGTTCGAAGTCATGATTGTTCTCGGCAAGATTTATTTCTTCAGCAACCTGAAGAAAACCGCCTGGACGGTCGTGAATCTCGTCAGGGTCGCCGAGCGCTTGCAAACTACAGCAGAGCTGAGTCTTGCCTACGGCAACTACGCCGCGGCCATGATGACCCAGGGATTCGCCAAGCGCGCCTCCACATACTGCGATCGCGCCCTGCTTCTCGCCGAGGAGACCGACAATCCCATGGTTCTCGGTCAGGTCTACATGCGCGCGGGGTCGCTCGGCATGTGGAGCAACGACCCACTGAAGAGCAACCTGGGCTTTGAGAAGGGAGTGCAGATCTTCAAGCAGATCGGCGGAATGTGGGAGCAGCTCACCGGGCTCGGGGCCATGACCGCCGCCTACACCCTGGCATCGGATTTCGAGATGACGGACAAGCTGTTCGGCGAAGTCGAGGAGTTGGCCGGCGATTTGAATTCCAAGCTTCACCTGGCCTGGGCCAAGTGCTGGAGACCCTTCTACCGGTACCTGATCGGACGGGAGGATCCCGAGCGGGCGAAGCAGGAGGTGCGCAAATCCATACCCTTCGCCATCGAATCCAGCGACTTCGGCACGCAGATCCTGGCCCAGGGGCATCTTTGCGCCATTGCCGTGCGGGAAGGCGATGGCACCAGCGCCGGATGGCTCGCCGACCAGACCATGTCGGCGCTGAGAAAACACCGCGCCAATCTCCCCATTCGCACACCGCAGATAGCCTGGGTATATGCTGCGGAGGCCGCACTGTTCGGGCTCGAGCAAGGCTGCGAGGCGATCCCGAGCAAACGTCTGCACGACATTGCCAAGCGTGGAATGAACTACTCCGTCAGTCTTGGCAGGCGGTACCCCTATGTTCTCGGTCCGGGGCTGAGAGTGAAGGCCTGCTACCGGGCCTTCACGAAAGGGGCGAAGCAGTCCCGTTCGCTGTTCGAACAAGCATTCAAAGCCTTGGATGAAAGCCCGGACCGCTGGCAAGCGGGCATCGCCTACTACGAGGCGGCGAGGATTTTTCCCGACCGGGCAGACGAGTACGCGGCCAAGGCACGGACAATCTTCGAAGACCATGGGATCGTCGCCGAGCTCCGCCGACTGGATCGATTGATGGCGGAGAGTACCGGCCCAACCAACCCATTGCAGGCCAGCACACCGGCGAGGCACGGAACGAGATGCTCGTAGGACACTACAGTGCAAGCTTCGCCATAAAGAGCAAAACCAGGGATGTACCCCTGTGGGTGCTGTTCGTCGCGGTTCAGCTCATGGACATTTTCTGGACGACTCTGCTGCTGTTAGGAATCGAAAAAGCGCGGGTCGAGCCGTATCTTCCATCGGTGCCGCTGGACTTGTACTACATGCCCTACAGCCACAGCCTGATTTCCGTGCTTATCGTTTGCGCGCTGGTAATCTTCCTGTACCGAAAATTTGCGCCGCCGAGAGGGTTGGTGAAACCCGCCCTGCTCGTGTCCCTCGCGATTCTGTCCCATTGGCTTCTCGATGTACCGGTGCACCGGGCGGATCTTCCCCTCTACGACGATATGGCCAAAATCGGACTCGGATTGTGGAACTACCCGGTTTGGGCATTCCTGTTCGAAATCGGCTTGTTTTTCGTTTGCATGAGCATGTACCTGCGCGCGACCAGAGCGTCGAGCAAGAATGGAAAATACGGCATGGTGGTCTTTGGTCTGGTGCTCATGATCATTCAAGCGGGCATCGTATTCGCCCCCGTGCCTTCCTGGCTGACGATCGAAGTGACCGCGGCCGGCTTGCTGACCTACTACTTCGCGACAGCCGGTGTGGTGATGTGGCTGGAAAAGAAGCGTCAGTGGCGCCGCGAGGATATGCCATCGACGTAAAGTTGCGGACCTTACCCTATCTGATTCGCTCCCCGCTATCCGACCCCCGCCCCTTACTGAGCGGCGTCGATGACAGAAAATTCCAGACGCCCGATATCCATGTCCGAATTTTCCAGCTCCTGAACCATGGTTACTTTCCAATCCCCGGTCGTAGCTGTCGGGATCTTCTTCCAGGTCCTGAAGCGGGTTGCACCGCCCAATACAATATTCGAAGTATTTCGGACTTTACCCTTGCGAGAATA
>PVMK01129558.1_pt1 | contig 22763 bp, 21 predicted proteins | sample 1853481 | NCBI WGS metagenome assembly PVMK01 (sample SAMN08533507, study PRJNA380276) | Marine sediment metagenome, whole genome shotgun sequencing project. | reverse complement strand
CCATTTGACTGCGCTTTTCTTTAGGAATTTTAACCCGGTTCCTTATCAAATTACTGATAACCCCGATATCGGCGACCTTGCCCATTAAGACGGCACCCACCAATTCGTCGCTTTTATTCCAGACCAGTTTTCGGTAGCGCCCTTTAGCGAAATCTCTGCATACCACCTCTTCAAAATCGCCATTTTCAGGAATTGTAATCCCCACCGATGCGACTGTTTTTCCTAAAAAACCGCAGATGTTGCTGTTGAGACCCTGGTTTTTATGCATGCCCCCCGTCATATTGATTCCGGCGGTTTGGCCCTGTGAACAGGCATTCGGCCAGGTTGCGATCACCTGTCTTTCCCCTGTAATTAAATTGAACCCCTCGGCGACATCGCCGGCGGCAAAGACATTCGGGACATTCGTGCGCATGGTTTCATCAACAATGATGCCTTGATTAACCTCAATTTCACTTTCGGCAACGAGCTGAATATTAGGGCTGACGCCTTTTCCGATAATGACCGCGTCGGTCTCGAGATTTTGATCTGAACTCAACACGACACTTAATTTATTTTTTACTTTTCCGATGGAGACGGCCTGGGTTTCAAATAAAATTGACATCCCGCATTCCCTGATACCCTGACATACATTTTCAGCACAGGAAGGGTCCACGTTTCGCGAAAGCGGTTGTCTGGAGCCGATTACGATTCTGATCTTGCGACCCGCTGCATATAACGCATTCGCCGCCTGCAAACCGATCAATCCCCCCCCGATGATGACAATGTCCTTCATCTGACCGGCGGACTTGACCAGTTGATCCGCATCATCAATGGTTTTTAAAGTAAATACGCCCGCCAGATCTTCGCCTTTTATGCCCAGGCGTTTGGCTGAAGATCCCGTTGCAATCAGCAGATTGTCGTATTCCAAAATGTCGTCACTGGCGAGGGTTACCTGCTGGTTTTGAGGATCGACTCGAGTGGCCGGGTTGCCAAGGATCAGCTCAACCCCATACTTTTGATTAAAGTTCTGATCAGCCAGAAACAGCGCTGATCTCCTGATTTTTTGGGAAACATAATACGGTAGCAGAACGGGAGAGTAAGCATAATGATTCTCGGCCGAAACCAATGTGATGCGGCTGGCGGAATCATTTTCGCGAATGGCTCTAACCGCGCTCAGGGCCGCCGCACTGTTGCCAATGATCAAATGCTGCCGGCGTTTACGGGAGCCTTTGTGATTCATCGCTTATAAGCCTATCAATCGTTTATTGGGAGAAATGAGAATTTGAACTTTAGTACCAGAACAAATTGATAAACAAAATATGTGCCAATGATGATTAATTGGAAAATTTGATGTAATTATAAATAGTTAAGTTTCTTTAAGAGAAAAAGCCACCGCAGCCTTGATGCGAAATCGCATCACAATTAAAATAACACCCTAAGATACTGATAGATTCTATGATGCAATATAGCATCAAGAATAAAAATAAATAAACTCTTTATTTTCAATTCCTTAATTAATTGTTGATGCAATTTAGCATCAATACGGTTTGGTTTAAACCTTTAATTTATATTAGCTATCTGTATTATTAGCATATATTTCTTTGCGGACTTTGGATTGATTTTTTGCTTCCGTCGCAAGATGGTCGAAGGCATCCAAATAAACGAGGAGACGCTATTTAGCGCTCATTCTGAATTCAAATTAATGCCTTAACCCGCGGTCTCTTCGTCCACAAGCGATATAATTCCGGCTAATTTACCGGCAATCGATGTGATATCATGCATGAAATAGCCTTTAGTGCAAGACTGACCACGTAAGGCCTTCCTTTTTGCCACATCGACCCATCAGCCTATGTCAGCCAAAAGTTGATCAAACGTTTCCAGAAAATGATCAATATCTGCTTTCTGGATAATTAAGGGTGGGTCCATGCGAAATACATTTAATCCGGGGCGCTTTGCCAGAATAAACCCCCGCTGAATACATTGCACATACAAATCAGATAGTAATTCATCTTCAAGCGTGTCTTTAAATTCAATGGCGACCATCAATCCCCTGCCTCTGATTTCCTGAATAATTGAATATTTGTGCTTTAATTGCTGCAGTTTGTTAAAAAAATATTCTGCGACCGGTTTACTTTTTTCAATTATTTTTTCTTCCTGCAGGATTTTGACCACGGCCATTGCAACCGCGCATCCGAGCGGATCGTTCTGAGCTCAAATACAAACCCCCCGATGCGGCTAAACGGAATTTCTGAAAAATAGCGACATTGCGGGTTACATTCTTCTGAAGAATTGCAGGTCAGGCATTTATGCCAATCAAATAGATACCATTCATCCGCCCGCTTGTTTCCGACCGAACCATAGGACCCCAGAAAAGAGTCGGAAAGTGTGAAAATCAGCGGTCTGGCCGTGATTTGTCGTAGCGCCTGGACCCCGAATTCCACCGCCTCACTTCCCGAGCTCAGAAAGACGCACTTGCCCTCCGGCAGGTTTAAAATGTCCAATCTTGATTTGATGTTAAAGGCACAGAATGAGAATATCTAAGCTTTCAAGTTATTTCCTTATTTAGTGTTTGAACGATAATCCTTAAGATATTGCCAACATTGAATTTGATCTTCAATCTCGAGATGAAATTCCCAAGCTGCTGATGGGGCTGCAACACATCTATAGCACAGCGCCAATACGTGAAAAAATTTTCAAGCTCCTCAAACCGATTCTATTCTCAACTTACCAACCGTGTCGAATCTCAAATTCTCCAGGCAAAGACGCCAGGACATTAATAGGAACCAACTTTGTAGGCGGCCGTTGGTTGAGATACTCGATTTCCGCTGCCGGGGTTTCTGTCTGTCTGGCGATGATTTCCTGTACCGCCGGGGCGCACATCCTCCCTTGACAGCGGCCCATGCCCATGCGGGTCATGCGCTTTAACTCATTCATCTCGTTGGTACCTTTGCGAATGGCTTTTTTGATATCCCTCAGTGTTATTTCTTCGCATCGGCAGATGATGGTATCATCATTGGCAAGTTCAAATAGGCCTGGACGAGGATACGATATCCTGTCAAGGGCATCTCGTAAACGCCGGATCTTTTTCATGTCACTCAGATATGGTTTTTTCCGCTTGCTGGCTTCCTCAGATGATATGTGCCCTAGTGATTGGGCGATGGAGATGCCGGCGATTCTTCCTTCAAACATCGCCATGGAACTGCCGGCTACGCCTGCTCCGTCACCCACGGCAAACACGCCTGGCACAGAGGTTTCCATGTCTGCATTTCGCACAGGGATCCAGCCACCGAGATAAGGATCATATCTGTGCTTACAGCCCGCCAACCGTTTGAGTTCAACCGAGGGCACAAGACCGTAACCGATGCATATGGCATCAACATTAAGGATACGGCGCGTTTTTTCAATGGCTCTCCAGTCTTGGTCCACCTCAGCAATAACCGCCTCCTCCACTTGGCTGTCCCCGCGGGCCTCCAATATGATATGTCTGCGCAACATGGGCACACCCGCTTTGCGGATTCCCCGCATATATTGAAGTCCATCCGTCAAAAGCCCCCAATTGCGACTGAATCCTTTTAACAATTTGAGCCAGTTATTGATTGCACCCGCCTCTAGTATCGCCTCAACCTTTCCGCCACCATCCAGGATCTGGTTGGCCACAACCAACTGCAAGGGGCCTGTGCCGGCAAAGAGGATATTTTTGCCCGGCAATACCCTTTGCATTTTGACCAGGGTCTGTGCCCCCCCTGCAGTCAAGACACCCGGCAGCATCCAGCCCGGGAATGGAACCGGTCGGTCGTAAGCGCCTGTGGCCAAAATAAGCTTGTTGAAAGGTATGCGGTGTCCTTTGCCTGCTTGATGAAAGGCCATGATCCGGTTTTCAAATGTACCGAACACTAAAGCATCTTGCAGGCATTCTATCTTTTCACGAAAGACATCGAACTCTGCCAGAAGCACTTCCCCCTTTTCATAATCAGGACCCAGAAACTTGGGATTCACCAGTTTGAACCCGTCGTTGAACTGACCGTAAATCCGGCCGCCGGGTTTCGGATTCTCATCCAGAATTGTGGTGGTTACCCCCGCCCTTGCTGCTTCAACTGCGGCGGCGATTCCACCGGGACCAGCACCGATGATAATCAATTCGGGATCTTTCACTCCCCCACCTCCCATCTCTGCAGTCCTTTCTGAGTTTCTAAACGCATCCCTGGCCGCGCCAGCGTCTGGCATGCTCTGGTATTGGGAACGCCATCGATGACCATCGTACAGCCGTAACACAAGCCGATGCCGCAGCAAATCCCACGGGCTTCGTCTCGCTTGGCAGTCTTGTTCGTCGTCCGTATGCCGGCTGCCATGAGGGCTGCACCGACAGTCTCTCCTTCATAAGCCACAACCTGTAGACCATCGATTTCGATTTCAAAGGCCTGACCACGTTCCACATCCTTCCATATTCTCAAATCGACCATCGCATCATCTCCTTAATTTTCAATCCGGTTTCTTCATATCGATTCATCAAGAGTGTCCTATAGGATTTCGCAAATGACGATTGCCTGCTTAATCAGAGATAAATGCTGTCAAATCGTGTCCAGCGTACACCCGTCAAATCCATTGAGGGCGTCCCGTCAACGATCCATTCCGCCAGAAGCCTTCCCGTAATCGGGCCCAGACAAAAGCCGTGACCCGAATGCCCCGCGGTCAAATAGAATCCTGCTACATCGGGGGCTTTGTCGATGATGCAAACCGCATCAGGGGTCCAGTTGGTCAGCCCTGCCCAGCTATGAACAATGTTGACCTTCTCAAGAAAAGGAAAAAGTGTCATGCAGCTTTCCCCGGCAATTTTAAATGCATCATAACTTGTCGATTTATTATCATCTGCGATGGGCGCACTTGGGATGCCGATGTGCATTCCGCCGCTTAACGCCTGGCGGAAATAACAGCTACATTGATCGGCGCTGATAAATTCAGTGAAAACCGGGGGAAACGGCTCGGTAACCATGAGTTGAGACCGTTTAACCTCAACCGGAAAATCCAGACCGATTTGATTACAAATAGGCCGTGACCACGCACCGGCGGCAATGACGAAATCCGAAGCCCTGTATTCGGCGTGCGCCGTCACAGCAGCAATCACCCGACCGGATTTGACCTCCAATCGCTCCAGGGGCTCATGCTCCCTAATCTCGGCGCCCCGCTTTTGGGCCGCTTTTGCGTAAGCCTTGCTCACGAATAGCGGATTGGCATTTCCGTCCGATGGACAGTAAGTGGATCCAAGAATGTCCAGATCCTTTCTCAGCGTCGGAAGCAATTTCCGGGTCTCCTCAGGACTCAACAAGCGTACATCCAGGCCGGCTTCCCGGGAATATTGAAGTTGTTCAATAAAAAAATCATACCGATCGGGATTTCCTAAAATATGGAGGTTGCCGTCTTGCTGATATTCAAGCTCCCACGCCAACTCTTCCTGCAACCCCTGCCAGATCTTCACAGATTCCAGGGCCAAAGGAAGTTCCGCCGGATCACGCTTTTGCTGACGCACACCCCCTCCATTTCTTCCCGAGGCCTCAGCGCCGATGAAACCTTTTTCCAGAAGAATAACGGATTGCCCCTTTTTGGCCAGCTCGTAAGCTGTAGAACACCCCATGATCCCGCCGCCAATGACAACCACCGCTGCTTCTCTAACGTTAACCATTTTGACCTTCTCCATTTCCCTAAAATTTGCCTTAAAGCCAATGGATCCGCTGACGAAATCAATATCTATTTCCAGTGCTTTGCCAACCGGTCGAGCTCTCTCAGAACCTCCGGCGGCAACGGTGTGGGTGTATACGCCATTGCCTTTTGGGTCACTTCGCGCAGCCTTTCTTCAAAATGTTTTGCGCCTTTCTCGAGCCATCGATCATAGTCCATTCTTTCAAAAAGTTGTGGATACCATACATCCCGAAAGTTATTCAATGTATGCTCCTCTTCGAGAAAGTGACCACCGGGTCCTACATGGTTAACCACATCGAGTGCCAAGGTGTCATCATTTAAGATTATCCCCTGCTCGTATCTTTTAACCATGCCGAGCACCTCATTTATAAGCACATTATAAGCTGGAGAAGCCACCGATCCATGATCAAGGATACCGCAGTCGTGTATCAGGTTTGCCCCAGTCAGTGATGAACTCAACAAGGAAAATGTTGCTTCTACTGCAGCCTGTGCATCTACATATTTAGCGTCAGAACACCCGGCTGTCCCAAAAGATGGTAAATTGTAATGTTTTGCCATCTGGCAAAAAGCAGCCGACATTAAGCTTAATTCGGGGGCACCGTATGAGAAAATTGTAGTTGCCATGTCCATTATACTGGGCATGGCACCATAAATTATAGGGAAACCCGGACGGAGGATTTGGGCAATCACTAAGCAGCCTAACGATTCGGCGTTTGACTGAACGATTGTTCCTGCTAATGTTACAGGGCTGGTACTTCCAGCCGAAGGTGCAGGGCAGACAATTACAGGTATATCTTTTTCTACACAAAACAATAATCTATCGATCGTCACCTCGGATAGTGCGAGAGGTGAAGTTGGACTTAAGATCGTAGCGATATTGGGCGCCTGCTTAAAGTATTTTTCATTCCCCGAAATCACGATTGACATTTCATAAATGTCCCGGGTGCTATCGCGACTCTGGCAGCAGAAGGATAGCGGTTTTTCGCAGTAGGTCAGCGCCTGCCGGGCAATGACACGATCAGCAATATTGGGGGTGACATCAGCGGCCAGTCCAAGAGTCATCACCCATGTAAAATTGGGCAACCCGTCGGCAATTGATGCATTTATTCGGCAATCTTCTGAGGTAAAAGCGCGACGTTCATTGGTGATCGGATCCAGATAATTAATACAATCCAGGCAAGGACCAAAGTAAGTGCTTTCTCCTTCTAAAATGATCGAATCTTCATAGTTTCTTCGTCCCAAAACCACGCTGAAAGGAGCGTTGCTGAGCGCTTCATCGACTATAGCAGAAGGTAAGTAAATTCGATCCTTTTCAACACGAGCCCCTGCGCCTTCCAAAATTTCTGCGGCTTTTGGGTGTTGTATTTTTATTCCGGTAAGTTCGAGCACATCTAAAGTGGCCGAATGGATTTTTTCAATCTGAGCATTGCTCAATATGAAAGCTTTTGGCTTCATGAATAGGACTTGCTCGCTCATTTTATTCCCTCCTTTTTGAATGCAGATCCCTGTCCTCGATTATCTGCAACATATCTGACATATATTTTCCAGTTTACTTCTAATTACGGTTTTATTTTAGGTGTCAAGTATGAAAAGATAGGACTGAGGACTGAGTGCTGAGGTCTGAGGTATATCGAAATAGAAAGGGGCAAAAAATGGCCGTGCCAGCTCATGACGGAAAACGACAACTCATGGTCCCAGGAGGACGATTCATGACGGAAAACGACAAGTCATGTTGAAATGGTCGGTTGGCAGGCAGGTTTTTTTGCTCAGTCCTCAGTCCTCAGCACTCATTACTTATCTATAGACCCTGACACCTGAAACCATAGACATTGTGTTGTTTAAAGAACTCAACTGCACTAAAATATACCACAAGACCTTTGTAACATTTTTGAGATGGCTTCTAGTCAGTGGCAAGGTTTAAGACCAAATGTTCATATGCGATTTTCGCTTTCCTTAATTCCTCAACGCTGATGGACTCATCGGCAATGTGAGCATCATCCTCTGCGCCGGGCCCCAGCCCTATCGTGGGAATCTTTCTTTTCCCGGCAGTTTCTGAACCGTTCGTGCAGAATCCCCAGGAACCGAACTCAGGCGCTAACCCCGCTGCCATCACGCCGGCCTCTGCCGCTTTGACCAAGGGGATGTCTCTTTCTACTTTCCAGGCCGCGAATAGACGCGGGGCCTCGATAGCCTTTCCCGTGTACGCCTGAACCGTATCCCGGGTCACCGCAAGAGAAAAGGCACGGTCATCAATGCTTTTGAGCGCGTTAAGGATTTGATTGAGAATTTTTTCTTCAGTCTCCCCCGGCAGGGTGCGCCGGTCGAAACGTACCGTGACCTGGGTGGGAATAAGGGAGATCGATGGATACGGATCAGTGATGATGTCCGTTGCCACAAGGATGGCTTGCCCTATAAAAGGATCTTTTGGCAATTCGATTTTCTCAAGCACATCTAACGCTTTTGCGGCGAGTGTGATTGGGTTTTTTCCACGAGCGGGAAAGGCCGCATGGGCGGGTATCCCTTCGACGGTCAGCAAAATTTCGGCCCGGCCCTTTTGCCCCAATTTAATCGTTAATTTCGATGGCTCACAGATCACGACCTGCTGCGGTCTTACACTTTCAACAACGGCGCCAAGCGCCGCGCCTTCTAAGGTTTCCTCCAAAACCGTTGCACTCACTGCCACCTGACGACTGAGCCTGCCGGATTTTGCTGCCGCGGCCGCGCCACAAATGGCTGCGGCGAGCCCGCCCTTCATGTCCGTCGAACCGCGACCATAGAGACGACCATCAACAATCTCCCCGCCAAAGGGATCCATACGCCACTTACCTGCAACCGGCACGACATCCATGTGCGCATCAAACAGCAATGCGGTCGTTTCCGCTTCAGGACCCACCAACCCGATGACGTTTCCAAACTCATCTCTGAAAACACTGCGGAAGCCAAGCGCATTCATGGCATCCTCGACCCGGTTTGCAACTTCACCTTCTGCGCCCGAAAGGCCGGGTGTTTGAACCAACCTTTGCGTTAACCCAATTTCATCAAAACTCATAGCCACAACCCTTCCTTGCTGTCTGTCAAAATCTCAGCACCATCTGCACCCGCACCGCTCACCAAGCAAGATCGTGCTTTTTCATTTTGCGGACGACGGTTGATTGATTTATCCCCAGAAAACGGGCCATCTCTCGTGTCGTTTTAAAGTTCATCATAGCGTTTTTCAATAAGTTTTTTTCAAAAGCGAGCGTTTCTTCGATCAAACTCATTTTGCTGCCAGGTTTCTGACCGTCATGGGTTTGCTCGAGGGCAGGTTTTTTAAAATCTCTCAAAATATATTCATCCAATGAATCCGTTTCACTCATCATAACCGCCATTTTAATCATGTTTTTCAGTTCGCGGACATTGCCGGGAAATGAATACGATTTTATCTGCTCCATGGCGTTCGGGGAAATGCGGCGCCCCAGTCCGTATTGTTGGTTATATTTATCCAATAAATGATTCACCAATTCGAAAATATCATCCGGTCTTGCCCGCAGTGGAGGAATCTGCATCACAAATGTATTTAACCGGAAAAACAAATCCTGACGAAATTTGCGCTGACGGCTACGGGCTTCGAGGTTGCGGTTAGTGGCCGCAATGATCGTACAGTCAACCTGTTTGGGTTTAATGCCGCCCAGTCGCATAATTTCGTGGTCATCCAGGTATTTTAAGAGCTTGGCCTGAACCGAGAGGGGAAGATCGCCAATCTCATCTAAAAAAAGGGTACCTTTATGGGCCAGTTCAAAAAGTCCGATTTTGCCGTGCTCCCGGGCACCGGTAAACGCCCCTTTTTCGTAACCGAAAAGCTCGGCCTCCAACAGGGTCTCCGGCAGCGCTGCACAGTTGATCTGGATAAACGGTTTCTTTTTTGAATCGCTGTATTTATGGATGAATTTCGCCAAAAGCCCCTTGCCGGTTCCGGTTTCTCCCAAAATCAGAATGTTGGAGACTTCCATTTTGGCAAGTTTAGTCGCGATCCTGAGCACCTGCCGCATCTCTTCGCTTTTGGCAATAATTTCCTGTTCCTTCAATTCTAAGAGGCTTAACTCGACAAGTTCGTCTTTGAATCTTTGCGTTTCCATGCGGGTTTGATCCAGTTTTTCTTTCAATATATTCAGCTGGGTCATGTCGCGTTCATTGACCACAACCAGAGAAATATGCCCTTCTTCATCGAATACCGGTGTTCCGGTAACCAGCAAATATTTTTTCGTCTTTTTGAGGTATTGCAGCAGGCTGACCTGCCGTTCGGTCTCCAGAACCTCTAACGTTACAGATCGATCCATCAGGCCTTCTTCCACAATTTCACGAACATTTTTTCCGATAATATCTTTTGCTTTAATGGCGTTGATCTTTTCAGATGCCCCATTAATATTGATTATTTTTCCGTTGCCGTCGCATAGCCAGATTCCGTCTGAGGAAGATTTAAATATCGCTTCCAGTTGGACATTCAATCGTCGATAGGATTCCAACTGTTGGGCAGAATCTTCGAAGTCCTGCATTTTTTGAAAATTACCCATCGCTCCCAGTATTCGTTGATCTTCCAGGATGGGCGTGACGCTGACCACCAGACTTATTTTTTTACCGGCAATGTGGCGCCCCAACTGAGACTTGCCGCTTTCCAGACATTTTATAATCAGGCGCCCGGTCATCGGTAAAACCGCCTTGATATGGGAGCCGATGACACCTTTTTGATCCAATTTCAGGATGGTTGCGGCCTGATGATTGATTAAAACAATGTGTCCGTTGGCATCGGTGGCAATGACACCGTTGCTGGTCGAGGTAAAGATATGCTCATAGGTTATTTTTTGCGCCATGGGATCCTCATTGAGTGAATATTGGAAAAGATCATGCGTGTGTTGTGCGTTGTTATTTGGTCTTCGTTTTGTGACCGGGGTCCTAAGCGATGATTGGTTGTTGTAGATTCTGGGTAGCAGTTAATGCGCCGCAGGTCAAATGATTGGATCTAAAAGTTTAAGCGGTCAATTCGCATATCTCCCGCTGAACGGGAGAATAATGAGCGGGATCTACTATTTTTGAGATAGGTTCCCAAAGCGATTCGTTTTTGAATCAATCGGTTTATGGTTTTCAAATCCTTATACCGCTTTTCATAATAATGTTCAAAATTACGCAATTGCGGAATTGCGGCATAAACGGGTGTACGGTTGTAGAAAAAACGTTTAAATATCGGAACGTTTTTTTGACAACCACTACAGAACGACGACGTCCCATAAGTTCCTTTCATAAATCTGCAACGCCAAAAATGTCATTGCGAGCGAAGCGAAGCAATCTGATCCGCCATGCCGGATCATCCTGCGTCAATCGAAGGAGCCCTCGACTTCGCTCGGGGTGATGCTTTGAACCGGATTGCTTCGTCGTTTCACTCTTCGCAATGATTCATAAATGCATCACTATCACTTTATTTGTTTGCAAAGACTTTGGCACAAAAGACTGCCAATAATAATTTTCCGGAACTATAACCCAGAAAAAGGCTGCAAATTGTCCTGATGTGACAAACTAGTTTGGTAATATCTCCTCCAAAAAAGGAGGAGATATTATGAACATCGATCAACTCAGAGCAAAATTTGCAAATGAAAACGTTTGTAGACAATTTTTCGAATCAATCATCTGGCGACATGGACGCGTTTGTCCGCACTGCCAATGCCAAAAATCTTATCCCATTTATCCCGTTACCTTCACGAAATCGGTTTTCGGTGGGACCATCGAATCCCAGAGTTAAGGCTTACAAAAAAAGGTGACCTCAAACTGGTCATGAATCCAATGTCGGTTATAAAGCTTAAATCACTTCTATCTCGTGCTTCCGGCAGACAGCTACGAAGATCATTCAATGGCGGCATTTTGTGCCTTGAACCTGCTTGACTAAAAAGCAGCCTTTTTATGGGTTATAATTTCGTTTTTTAATGTTTGAATAGCTGCATGACTATCTGGGTGATGAGAACCTAATTTTATCTTATATTTCGCCTCAGCTGCCTGACTGATTACGGGCACCACGATCATACAAACGGCAAAAACCAATAAAATAGCGATTCCTTTCATTTTAGACGTATTCATATTTCCTCCTTTCCTTAAATGTTTTTCTTGCCTGTAGTCAAATAATTCTTTATCTGTGGAACATTCATTCCCTCCAGACCGAGATCACTAATATTCCACCCTTCTTTCCACCAATCCTTGTCATGGATTATATTGTAAACATTGACTACTATATCCATATACTTTGTTTCAACACCAACCAACCTCCCCAAGTAACTCCACGGAACAAAACCATATGGCACATCTTCCGTAAAATATCGATTAAATATATCATGAGGTCCACTAATCGGAGTTAAAGAAATATTACCATGAATGCCTTGATACAGGTCTTGCCAAGCGTATCCTTCCCTTAAGCCTAAAAGATCATTAAGAGCCGTAAGTTTATATCCAAATTTTTCCCCAATCATTTTTCGTTCATTCTCAAGAACGAGATCAAATTTTGCTGAAGATCTAGTCACACCATGCTCATATAAGAAGAATGGTCTTTTGGGCCAATTCTCAATATCATTTATACTAAAAAGGCAGAGGCCTGCATGAACAGTCGGATTTATATTACTCAAGCCTGCCTCCATTATATCATTATACGCCCTAACGAAGGGATGAAGCTTCCGTAATTCATCAAGCAATTCAGGTCCCTTCTCTCCCGGCATAAATGCAATATTTGTATTATTGAAACCATGTATCATCACCTTGCAGGGGCCACTCAATCGCGTATCATAGGGCAGAGTATTTGTTTCAGCGATTATCGGACATTCATTTTCTCCAAATATATTCTTGAATATTAGCCCGCCAAATGCCCCTGGATAAAGTACTATTATCTGTTCTTTGCTAACTTTCCCCTTAAGTAGGTTGGCATACCCTTTATGGGCAAAAGCAGGCGTAACGACGGTAATATATCCTACACCTTCAATTGCTTCTTCAATATCTGATGTTATTTTTTCTATAGCATACTTACCCTTTATACTTCCCTCTGCTTCAATCGTTTTTGTTTCAAATAGCTGCTTAATATTATCTTTAAACTCAGGCATCTCATACATGTTTACTTTGAATCCTCGCGATACAAAATCGGCGGCCATCGCGTGAGCGCCATGCCCTCCACCCAGAACTGCAATTCTTCTTTTGTCAATCATTGCAATCTCCTTTCTTTTAATTTATTAGGGTTACATTATTATATTTTTAGTAACATCCTCCAAAACACATACGAATTCTTTGTAGTCCTATCAGGCAACAACTTTTATATGCTTCTTACCTATTTTAACATGTTTTTTAGCTTCTAATAATGCCGCCTTGGGGTCTCGACTTCTTAATGCGTCTACTATTCGAGAGAGGGACTGAAAGTTTTCACTTGCGGTTACCATATCTTCATTCTTCCAACTATTGATATAATTATTAAACTGATCAATAAGAGTTGTTGTTAGCCAAACATAAAGTTGATTCCCAGTTATTTCGGCTATACAGATGTGTATTTTTCGGTCATTCTCTAACATCAGATCCCAATCAAATTCTGGGCTATTTAGGTTTCGTTCTATATCTGAAAGATATTGTTCTAGTTTCTTTATGTCCTCTGCGCTAGCACGCTGAGCGGCTTTTTTTGCTATGACTGGGTCAAGGTGATCACGTAATTCGAGAAGATGCGCCGGCGGAACTTTATGCAACCTGATTAATAGATCCAAACTCTGACTAATTTTATCTGTGGTCGGCAACTTAACCATGTTACCGGTTTGTTTGGTTTCAACAAGCCCCTTCTCCTCTAGTATTCGCAGCGCTTCCCTAAGTGTCCTCTGGCTTATTCCAAATGTTATGGCAAGACTTCGTTCGCTGGGAAGTATTTCGTCCTCGCGGAGTTCTCCAGAAACAATAGCGTCTTCAATTTGTAGCGCAACATCGCAGTAAATTTTTCGTGGTCTTTCCATTGTTTTAAACATTGTACTCCTCTCCGTGAGTCTTATGGCTATTATTTAGCTTATGAATGATATAGTGATGACATCACTATATCACTACACCATCTTGTCAAGAAAAAATAATCAATATCATAAAAAAAGTGCCTCGCTTTTTTGTGTGCGTTTCCTCTTGGGGGAAGCAGCAGTTTGATGGGTATATATACAGGTGATTATTTTAGGTTGCCTTGTAAAGGATGCTTTAATTCCAACATAAAACTCAAATTTCGCACCGCTTGAAATTAAATCGGTTATAATATTATTGGCAGTCTTTTGTGCCAAAGTCTTTGCAAACAAATAAAGTGATAGTGATGCATTTATGAATCGATTGCGATGAAAACATGACCTCCCGGCATTCAATGTCGATCACTTATGCGTGCCGTGACGCCGAAGCGAGCCTATGCTAACATGCCGGTATCATTTAATTTAGATAGAAAAAATCTTTGGCGAATGTTGGGTCCCCAAATAACCTTCAGCGAAATAAAAATATTACAGATGGCTCTTTTCTTGCAAATCAGTTTAGGTGCAATTTGGCAAATAAATAGCATTCAAACATTTAACTGAAAATAAAAATTAGAATTTACTTGAAAAGATTATCGCAATAGTGATAGGGGGGTACACTATGTATGAAAGGATGCACCTGCTAAGCAAGGAAGACTTCGATAAGATCCATCATGCGACCCTGGAAATTTTTAAGGATGTCGGCGTCGCCTTCCATGAACCCGAGGCACTGGAAATATTCAGTCGCGCCGGCGCGCGTGTCGATGGCAATGTCGTGTTTATCGAAGAAGGCCTCGTTGACAAAGCGCTGGAATCAGCGCCTTCCGAATTTCAGATCGAAGCGCGCAATCCTGCAAAAAGCGTTACCCATCGGGGGGCAAAACCTTGTCCTGGCCCCCGGATACGGCAGCCCCTTTATGGTCACCAAAGACGGCGAGCAAAGAGAAGCCGTCATGCAGGATTATGACAATTTCTGTAAACTGGTGCAGACCTCCAAATACATCGATATGAACGGCTGCCTGATGGTAGAGCCCTCGGATCGACCGGCCGAGACCGCGCATCTGGACCAGGTTTTTTCCAATATTGTTTTATGTGATAAACCCTGTCTGGGGAAGCTCGGTATCCCGCCAGGCGGCCCTTGATTCGATTGAAATGGCCGGCAATCGCCTGGGGCGGAAAAGAGAAAATTAAAGACAGACCCGTCATGATGGGCATCATCAGTTCACTTTCACCGCTGCAATATTCCGCTGAAATGGCGGGTGCCCTGATCGAATATGCGCGCCACGGTCAGGTCAACATGCTGGCGCTTTTGATGCAGGCCGGCGCCACCGGCCCGGTGACCCTGCCCGGTCTTCTGGCGGTTCAGAATGCGGAAGTTCTCGCCGGTATCATCCTGGCGCAGCTGGTTAATCCCGGGTCGCCGGTTATTTACGGGACGACCTCAACGATAACCGAGATGAGAACCGGAGCGCTTGCCATCGGGGCGCCCGAACTATCCATGATTCAAAATGCGACCATGCAGATGGCACAATTTTATGGCCTGCCCAGCAGGGGCAGCGGTGCACTTACCGATGCCCATTTCCCGGATATGCAGGCCGGTATTGAGTCCACACTGGCGCTCTCCCAAACAATCATGAGTGGTGCCAATTTCATTTTACACGCCTGCGGCATTCTGGGATCTTACATTTCCATGAGTTACGAAAAGTTTCTGGCGGATGAAGAGCTATGCGGGATGTTGCGCAGGATTCTGAAACCCCTCGATGTGAGCGATGAGCGCATCGACTTGCCCACCATCAAAGAAGTCGGCGTCGGCGGCGAATATCTGACCCATGAGCGCACCTTCGAACACTGCCGATCCGAATTTTACCTACCCGCTTTAATGAGCCGCACGGATTACGAATCCTGGCATGCTGCCGGCAAAAAAACCCTGAAAGAATCTGCAACGGCGCTGCTGGCAGAAAAGACTTGCAGAATATATACAACCTGATATAGATTCAGACATCGAAAAGAAGCTCGCCGAATATGTAAGCAAACGTAAAAAAGAGAAGAATGAAGGACGAAATGAAAAGGAGGTGATACCCACAGCAGTTGTCGATATTGAATTGGGGTAGAAATGTGCTTGGCATCCATACCCTCACTCGCTGTTTGACTTGGGGTGGATAGATGCTCGGCATCAATTTCATTAACCGATATATTAGAAAAAGGAGGATTCACGATGCGCAAGAAACGTTTTCTATCAATCGTTATCGCTGCAACTATGCTGATTTCGCTTTGCAGCCGATGAATGCCGGCGCGGAAAAGGTTCTCAAAGGTGGGTCTATGGGACCGTTTACCGGCCCGTCCGCCGAGTGCCGGTAACAATAGTAAGAATAGCCTGCTCATGAAGCTGGAGAGAGGCCGGCAATAAGGTCGGTGACTATAAGCTGGAGAATCATTTTGTCGATTCTCAGAGTGACCCGGCCAAAGGCGACCAACGCGTTACGTTGAGGCCATCGAAAGAAAAGGGCATGCAGGTCGGTCTGGCGGGATGGCACAGCTCGGTGGCGATGGCCGTAATGGACCAGGCCGTCAAATACAAGATCCCCCACATGGGTAGCATGGGTGCCGCGCAAAGCATCAACGATAAAGTCAGGGAAAATCCCAAATACAAAGGTCACTGGTTCAAATACTGGAGCTCAACGATGCTTATCACGGAGCTTTATTTCGATTTCGTGAACTGGGCCGCAGACAACACCACCTGGAAACCGGAAAAAAAGATCGCGGCACTCTGTGCTGAGGAAACTGACTGGGGCCGTGACTGGAATGTGGGTGCCAAGGAACATCTCAAGAAATACGGTTGGGAAATCGTGATGGAAGACTACACGCAGATTGGCCAGACCGATTTCTATCCGTTGCTGAGCAAGTATAAAAAGGCCGGCATCCCGCTGATCACCACTACCAACACCGCGGCCGCGTCCGTCTCCGCCTTTATTAAACAAAGCAGAGAAGTCGGATTAAAGACCCTTGCCATCGTTGATGGTTTGGGATGGGTCGGTAACTGGTATGAGCTGACCGGCAGGAGCTCCAATGGGATCGTTGATATGAACGTCAAATTTACCCCGCGCTCCGAAGCTTACCGCAAGAATTTCATAAAAAAATACAAGTTTAAGCCATCACCTTCATCCGGCGGTATCTCCTACGATGCGGCCGGGTCACTTTCTCAAGCTGCTCAAGCGCACGCTTGAGAAATATGGCAAGCTGGACAGCGAGACGATTTACAAGGTCATGCTTGAAGAGATGATTCCCGGCAAGCTGACCTACGGCTATGCCGACGGCGCCATTATGATGAAGGAATACAAATTTTCCGAGGAGATGTATCCGGATCCCGGTGACGGATGCGGACCACTGGTTCATGCCGGTCATTCAGTACAAGGACGGCAAGGCTTATATCATCTATCCGCTGGAGATTAAAGAAATGGACTTCATGACACCCTAGTAACAGCGGTCATTGACTCCGGGAAGGGGCAAATCATTGCCCCTTCCCCTATCTTTTACTTTATGAATCTGCGGATTGGGGTGGGAGCACATGGCTAACAATAATAATTATGTCATTCAAACACAGGACTTAACCAAGCGCTTCGGCGGGCTTGTGGCGGTCAACCGGGTCTCCATGAATGTAAAAGAGGGCGAAATCATGGGACTGATCGGTCCCAACGGCGCCGGTAAAACCACTTTGCTGAATGCCATTGCCGGGCTGGATAATGCAACTTCCGGCGCGGTTCATTTTTTGGGCGAGGACACCACGACCTGCTCACCCGAGGAGATGTGTCACAGGGGCCTGTCCCGAACCTTCCAGATCCCGCGGCCGTTCCCCAAATTAACGGTTCTTGAAAACGTGATGGTGGCCGCGGTTTATGGGAATACTCCCAAGCTGAAGGATCCGGTCAAACATGCCCGCGCGCAACTCAGCTTTGTCGAGTTTGCTTTGCCCGAAGATACGCTGTCCGAGAAGTTGAATACCGTCCAGTTAAAAAGGCTGGACCTGGCCCGGGCGTTGGCGAGCAAACCCCAAGTGATGCTGTTGGATGAGCTGGCCAGCGGTCTGACAGAGCGCGAGCTTGAGCCCTTGATGGACATCATTCTGAAGGTACGCGATAAAGGCATCACGATCCTTATGGTGGAGCACATCATGGACGTGATCATGGGATTGTGCCAACAGATAGCAGTGATCAATTTCGGCAACAAGATTGCGGAAGGCCCGACAAAAGAGGTATCCCGGGATCCAAAGGTGGTTGAAGCCTATCTCGGGGTTGAGGAAGATTAGAACCAGTGGAGGAGAAAAAGTGTTACTAGAAATAAAGAGTCTTGATTCAGGTTATGGCTTTTTGCAGGTGCTCTGGGACGTTTCCTTTTATGTCGAGCAGGGAGAGTTTGTGGCCCTGATCGGACCGAACGGGGCCGGAAAATCGACGACCCTCAAGACCATTTCGGGGCTGCTCGAGCCCGCAGGGGGGTGAAATACTCTTTGAAGGGGATGCCATCGGCGGGCTGGAGGGCCACCTGGTCTGCCGCAAGGGCGTCGGCTTTATTTCCGAGGAACTGAATCTCTTTGTGAACATGACCGTCAGGGAGAACCTCGAGATGGGGGCTTTTACGCTCAAGGACCCTGCCAAGCAAGCGCAACACCTTGAATTTGTTTATGAGCTTTTTCCGCGGCTTTATGAAAGAGAGAATCAGTTTGCCGGGACCCTGAGCGGCGGCGAGCGCAAGATGTTGGCCATTGGCCGGGGGATCATGTCCGGCCCGCGCCTGCTCCTGGTAGATGAACCTTCGTTGGGTCTTGCGCCCCAGCTGACAAACGAAGTCTTTAAAGCCCTCAAAGCCCTTAACGGAAGAGGTACCACGATTCTTCTGGTGGAACAAAATGTTACCAAAACACTGAAGATCGCTTCGCGCGCATATATCCTTGAAAAGGGAAAAATTGTATTAGACGGCAAGAGCGAGGACCTGGCCAACGACGAACATGTCAGAAAGATTTATCTGGGACATTAAACGAGGAGCAGCAGCTTATGGCAAATCCTGCAACCGAATCGGCAGTCGATAAAATTGATCAAACCATCGGCGAATCTTTTGCTCAAAAGGCGACGCGATGGCTATTCTCGGCAGGGGGCATCACCATCTGCCTGACCATTTTAATTGCCATTGTGGCTTCTATCGACAAGGGGCCCTATGTCCTTGTGAATACGATTATCACCGGCGGGATGTGGGCCCTTGATGGCCATTGGCCTTTCATTGCTCTTCAGTGTGATGAACATCGCCGGCTTTGCGCATGGCGAATATTTCATGGCCGGTTCGTTAACCGCCTATTATGCGATGCTGCCGATCGGCAAATACACGCTTGCGCACCCGGATTCCTTTATGGCTTATGTGGGCCCCCTGATCGCTATCCTGGCAGGGACATTGATGTGTGCGATTCTGGGGATTATCACCGAGCGGCTGGTGTTCAAACAGTTGCGGCTGCGCAATCGAGAGGGATGGTTATTGAACTGCTTTTTGATCACCATCGGTCTCTCCATTATTATGCAGAATAGCCCATCAATTAGTCTTTGGGGCCAGCTTTAAAGGGATTCTGGCCTACTGGGATTTTCCGTCGGTGTCGATATTCGATGTCTATATTTCGATGGACAGGGATCTGCGCCTTTTTCATCGCGATGCTGACCATGATTGGATTCTATATTTTTATGATGTTCTCAACCGCCGGCAAGACCATCCGGGCGGTATCCCAGGATGAGGAAGGTGCCCGCATGGTGGGCATTTCGGTTGATGTCGTTCATATTATGACCTTTGCCTTGAGTTGTGGTCTGGCCGGCCTGGCCGGTGCGAGCCTGCTGTTTATGTTTCCTTCCTATCCAACAGTGGGCCTCATGCCGTTATATAACTCCTGGTTTATCATTATTCTGGTGGGATTTGGTAATGTGGTCGGTTCGATTCCGGGGGGCTTCATGATTGCGCTTTTTCAGGTCCTCACGCGAACCTATTTCGGCGAAGGCTGGGAGGCCGTGATACCGGTGCTGCTGATTTCGCTCATTCTCATTTTTAAGCCGTCTGGAATCTTTGCGACCAAAGTCAGAACCGTATGGGATCAATAAGAAGAGGGAGTTGTTATGGCCAATGAATATGATATGCAAAAGCAGGGAATCGCTAAATTTTTAGACTATCTTTGCCTGACGCCCCTGGGGGCGATCGGGTTTTTAATCCTGATGATTGTTCCGCTCATTCCGCCCTTTAACCAGGATTATTTGATTCGATGGTTCATCCTGGCGGCCATCATGGGATCCGGCGCGATGGCCTTTGATTTCAGTTCCGGCTACATTGCGGTTGTCAATTTTGGATTTGCCGCCTTTGTCGGCCTGGGCGCATATACCTCTGCCATTGTGGCAAACAAATGGGGCATCCCGCTTCCGGTAGCCATGCTTTGCGGTGCCTTTACGGCCGCGCTGCTGGGATTTTTTACCGGTGCCATCAGCCTGCGCATGCGGGGGATGTTTGCCATCTGCCTGACCTGGTTCATCGGGATTGCCATGATGGGTCTGGCCATCAAGATGGTCTGGCTGACCCGCGGCATGCTGGGTTTGCGGGCTCCCTACTTTTTCGGGCCGGAAGCTTCCAACCTTTACTACTGGTATCCGGTGCTGGGGGCTGTCGCTTGTGACATGGTATATTCTGAAACGAATGGCGCGCTCCCACATTGGCCTGGCCTTCAAAGCCATTGGTCAGAATATGGACGCCGCCAAGACCTCCGGCATCAACCCCACGCGTTATCGAATCATGAATTTCACCGTCTCCTGTGCGCTGGCCGGGTTTATCGGGGCCTTTTACGCCCACTTCATGGGTATTCTGACCCCCGACTTCCTTCACACCGCCAAAACCGTCGAGTTCCTGGTGATCGCCTATATCGGGGGTCGGGGGACCCTGTGGGGTGGATTTGCCGTATCCTTTCCCCTCATCTGGTTTACGGAGATGTTACGATCTAATTTTGACTATCTGCCGGGGATCAACCTGCTTGTTTATGGCCTCATGCTGATTGTGATCATGATCTTTTACGCCGGTGGGATGGCCCAGTTCTTCCAGTATCTGGTTGACAAATACAAAGATAATTCAACAGTGAGGTGGTTGACGACCTAGTCATCCAGCGTCATGTCGGGATATTTTAGTTTAGTTGAATTCTTTGAACAACACCATGTTTATGGTTTCAGGTGTCAGGTGTCAGTAAACAGATGACGGAGGACAGAAAACAGAAGTCAGAAAGGGTGCTTCATCTTCCAGTTTTTATCATCTGTCTTCTGTCCTCTGACATCTGACCTCTGTAATCCGACACCTGCCACATCCTGCCGCAACGCTTACACATCCTAAAGATATCCAATCGGAGGAATTTAAATGTCCCCAAAAACGCAAGCGCAAATTTACGGACCGCAGCCGGATGCGGGATTTTCACCCCGCTTGATCATTGTCGATTTGACCCACAATACGACCGAGACGGTTTATGTCAAAGCGGATGTGGCGCGCAAATATCTGGGGGGTGCCGGGCTGGCGGCCAAAATCATTTGGCAGGAGACCAGCGCTGAAACCGCTGCCTTGTCCGGCGACAATCCGCTGATTTTTATGACCGGCCCTTTGACCGGTGCGGTTCCCTACGGCGGCCGGCACATTGTGGCGGGGCTGTCGCCCTTGACCGGCATCTATGGCGAGGCTCATTCCGGAGGGCACTGGGCGTTTCGGCTGCGGTCCGCCGGTTATCACGGGGTTGTCGTGCGGGGCCGGGCACAGACCCCCAGGTACCTGTTCATATCCGCAGATCGTGTCGAGTTGAGGGATGCGGCAACGTTCTGGGGCATGGACTGCTATGAATTCGAAGACGCCCTCAAAGAACTGGAAGGCAATAAAGTCAGTACGGCCGCCATCGGCCAGGCCGGCGAAAACCTCGTCAAATTTGCCTGCATTATGAATGACGGCAAACGGGGAAGGGCGGCTGCGCGCTGCGGGTTCGGCGCCCTGATGGGATATAAAAAGCTCAAAGGCATAGCGATCCGCAGCGCCGGTGCGGCCAAGGTGTCTGATAAAAAAGCATTAAAAGCCAGTGTTGAAAAATATTTTCCCAAAGTAAAAATCACGAACGCGGTCCGCAAAACGAAAGGCAGAGAGCTGTGGGACAGCCTCTGGCAGATGGGAAGGGCCCCTATTCAGAACTGGGCGTCCGGTGAGTTCAAACAAGTCGATGACACCATTGTCGATGTTTTGTCGGAAAGCGCCAAATATGATTTTTGTTTTGGGTGCCGCACCAGTTGCGTTGAATCCAGGCTGAATGCGCAAGGCAAGCGCCATACGGTATGGGAAGCGCTGTGCCCCATCGGGACCCAATGTCTGATTGAAGATTATGATGCCGTTCATCTGGCCTATGATTACTGCAACCAGTACGGCATGGATTCCATTTCGCTGGGGGCAACCCTGGCCTTTGCCATCGAATGCGCCGAGGCCGGCCTCATCAAAAGCGATCTGCTGCACGATCTTGACCTGAAATGGGGCAATGCCGAGGCAATGCTGGCGATGATCAAAAAGATCACGTTTCGGCAGGGGCAATTGGCCGATATTTTAGCGGAAGGGACCCGCCAGGCGGCGGAAACCTTAGGCCCCGACGCCGAGCGCTTTGCCATGCAGGTCAAGGGACTCGAAATTGGCGCCCATGACCCCCGGGCTTACAACGGCGCTGCCATTGAGAATGCGACATCCACCTTCGGGGCCAGTCACATGTCCGGATTTACCTCGATTTACTATGATTATGCCGTCAAAGAAGACCTGGAAGGGGCGGAAATATCCCGCTGGGTGGCCACCGAACGGCTGAGCCCTTATCAGGTGGAAGGGCAGGGAAAACTGACGGCCAAAGCGCAGGATTTCATCTGCCTGCTGAATTCGCTGACCCTGTGTCTGTTCACCAACAGCACGGACTGTTTTGGACGCCCGCCGCTGCAGCCGCCTTCCTATCTGGATTTCCTCAACATTGCCACCGGCTGGAATGTGGACCTGGATGAATTCTAT
>PVMK01117097.1_pt1 | contig 22763 bp, 22 predicted proteins | sample 1853481 | NCBI WGS metagenome assembly PVMK01 (sample SAMN08533507, study PRJNA380276) | Marine sediment metagenome, whole genome shotgun sequencing project. | reverse complement strand
AAAGTAGGTGCGCTATCCGGTGGTCAAAAAAAAAGACTTGACCTTGCCAATGTTTTAATTCATAAACCCGATATTCTAATTCTCGATGAACCTACAAACCACCTGGATCTGGAAATGATCGAATGGTTAGAATCGTTTTTTGCCAGGGAAAATATGACCCTTTTAATGGTCACTCACGACCGCTATTTTCTGGAGCGCGTTTGTAATGAGATTATTGAATTAGATCACAAGCATCTTTATACCTATAAAGGGAGTTACTCCTATTATCTCGATAAAAAAGAGGCCCGGCTGGAACTTGAGTCTGTTGAAGCTAAAAAAGCAAAACAGTTGTTTAAAAAAGAACTCCATTGGATGCGTAGGCAGCCCAAGGCACGTACGACCAAATCAAAATCCAGGATCGATGACTTTACCGAAATCAAAGCGCGTGCATCACAAAGACGACAAGAGCATGAGGTTCAATTAGAAATAAATATGGAGCGGCTGGGAAGCAAAATTCTCGAACTTCATAATGTTTCCAAAGCATTTAATGATATCGTCATTCTAAAAAAGTTCAATTATGTTTTTAAAAAGGGAGAACGCATTGGTGTTATAGGGCAAAACGGAAGCGGAAAATCTACTTTGCTAAACATGCTTACTGGACAAGTGCAATCGGATTCCGGAAAAATTATTGCAGGTGAAACTGTAAAATTCGGGTATTATACTCAAGATGGTATGACCATTAATCCCGAACAAAAGGTCATAGAGGTAATAAGAGAATTTGGAGATTATATCCCACTTAAAAAAGGACGACAGATCAGTGCACAACAACTATTAGAGCGTTTTTTATTCGATAGAAAAAAACAATACGATTTTGTCGAGAAATTGAGCGGTGGTGAACTCAAACGGTTGTATTTATGCACCGTATTAATCCGAAATACTAACTTTTTAATACTCGACGAGCCCACGAACGATCTGGATATTGTAACTTTAAATGTACTTGAAAATTTTCTGCTTGATTTTCCGGGCTGCCTGATCGTTGTATCTCACGATCGGTATTTTATGGATAAGATAGTGGATCACTTGTTTGTTTTTCGGGGACAGGGTCTTATTGAGGATTTTCCGGGAAATTATAGCGATTTTAAAGCTTATGAAGACAGTTCAATTAAGATCAAGGACACTTCCATTAAAAAAAAGAACAAACAATGGAAAAAAGATGAAAACATCAAATTATCTTATAACGAGCAAAAAGAATTGAAATCTATTGAGAGTAAACTCAAATCGCTGGAGCAAGATAAATTACAACTTGAAGCACAGTTTAATGGACCCCTGTTATCTCAGGAAAAAATAACTGATTTATCTTCACAATTAGAGCAAATCCTTAAGGACATTGAAATTAAAGAAGAACGTTGGTTCGAATTAACTGCTAAAATGGAATCTTAAATGTGGTATTCTTTCTTTGCATATATAATGTTTTTAATGCGGTCAAAAAACCAACATGGCGTACATTCGCCATTTGTTTTTGATCTTATTACCAGGTGCTTTTATGATCGAAGTGAATACAGGGACTATAGGGAAATAATTAATTTCAGGCGTGACTTATTAAAAAATAAAAGTCCAATTGAAATAACCGATCTGGGCTCCGGTTCCAAAGTTTCGAAACCCGGTTCAAGATTAATTTCAGACCTTGCAAAGGGTTCAGGAACCACGATTAAAAGGGCGAAATTGTTATACAGACTTTCGCACTACTTTCAATTTAAAAATGTTTTGGAATTAGGAACTTCTCTTGGTATTGCAACACATGCCTTGAGTCTGGGAAATCGAAATTCAAAAATTACTACTATCGAAGGCTGCCCCAATATCGCTAAATTTACAGTAGATAAATTCAAACAATATGATCTCACTAATATTGAGATTTTGAGAGGAGATTTTAAAGATGTGATCCAGCATTTAAAACCTGAATCTTACGACCTCATTTTTTTTGATGGAAATCATAAAAAAGAACCCACCTTAGAATATTTTGATACACTTTTATCATGTGTCCATAACGAAACTGTTTTTATTTTTGACGATATTTACTGGTCAAAAGGAATGACCGAAGCCTGGAAAACGATGATCGAGCATCCAAAAGTAACCGTGAGTATAGACACTTTCTCTGGGGATTTGTATTTTTCTAGAAAAGAGCAAGCCAAGGAACATTTTATAATAAGAGTGTAATTTTTTGTCATATTGAGTATTGCGAAGAATCTCATAAATAAAGATTCTTCACTTCATTATATTTCGTTCAGAATGACAGAAAAAACACAGTTAGTGAATTGCTAATAAAACTTTTGCCTTTTGCCTATTTACTTTTACCTTTAAAACATGAAGATTTATACAAAAACCGGGGATAAGGGTACCACAGCCCTATATGGAGGGACACGTGTTCCCAAACATCATATCCGAATTGAATGTTACGGTACTGTGGACGAACTAAACTCTCATCTTGGATTAATTCGCGATCAGGACATTGATGAACACTCTAAATCTGTCCTGACCACAATCCAGGATAAATTATTTACTGTTGGCGCCATTTTAGCGACCGACCCTGAAAAGGCAATTTTAAAAAGTGGAAAAGAACGCCTAAATATTCCTAAAATAGCTGACCGGGATATAGAACTTTTAGAACAAGAAATGGATGAAATGAATCGCGATCTTCCGGCAATGACGCATTTTGTTCTCCCAGGAGGGCACCAAACTGTGTCATTCTGTCATATAGCACGTTGTGTTTGCCGCAGAGCGGAACGTCTGGCATCTTCACTTAATGCGCTTGAACCCTTTCAGGCCAATACGCTTATCTATTTAAACCGATTGTCTGACTACCTGTTTGTATTGGCACGAAAATTGTCCAAAAACCTTGGTGCAGATGAAATAAAATGGATTCCCGAAAAGGAATAAAAATTCATTTTAACTTATAAAAATTGCATTGTTCAAGAACTTTAAAAATAAAAGTTCTGACTAAAATTGTACGTTCTTGGAATTATTGATTAAATAATTGGTTTTTTGCTTGATTTATTCAGTTAAAAATTTATTTTTGCAAAAAATATAAATTATTACAAATGTATTGGACATTAGAATTAGCATCTTTTTTAAGCGATGCACCTTGGCCGGCAACTAAAGATGAGCTCATTGATTATTCAATAAGAACAGGTGCTCCTCTTGAAGTTGTAGAAAATTTGCAAGCGATCGAGGACGAAGGCGATTCTTATGATTCAATTAGCGAGATTTGGCCGGATTATCCAACAGATGATGATTATCTTTGGAATGAAGATGAGTATTAATACCACTCATCTATATATTATAAAAGTCTCTTTCGAGGCTTTTTTTTTGATTCGGATTTCCCAATATCAAAAACACAAACATTATCTTTGGTTATAATATTCTCAAAGATCAAAAAATAAACCTATATATGAGTTTTTTAAATTCAGTTATAAAAGTATTCGTTGGAGATAAATCCAAACAAGATGTAAAGGCTCTAATGCCTTTAGTAGAACAAGTAAAATCTTTTGAAGCACAAACCCAAAGTCTGTCAAACGATGAGCTTCGTGCCAGAACATTAGATTTTAAAAATATTATCGCAGAGGCCAGAAAAGAGGCCGAAGATAAGATCGTAAGCCTGCAGGAAGAAGCCGATAGTATTGAAGATATAGATAGAAAGGAAGATATCTATCTGGAAATAGATGCTCTAAAAGACGATTCTTACAACATAACCCAAGATATTCTTAATGAAATTCTTCCCGAGGCTTTTGCAGTAGTAAAAGAAACCACCAGGCGATTTGTTGATAATACCACCATATCTGTAAAAGCCACAGCGTACGACCGCGAATTATCGGCACCAAATCCTACGTTACATTAGACGATGATACGGCCACCTGGTCCACTCCTGGGACGCGGCCGGAAAGCCTATTATCTGGGATATGGTACACTACGATGTACAGCTTATAGGCGCGTTGCACTGCATCAGGGTAAAATAGCCGAAATGCAGACCGGAGAGTAAAACGCTGGTTGCCACCTTGCCCATGTATTTAAACGCCCTTACCGGTAGAGGGGTACATTTGGTAACTGTTAACGACTATCTTGCCAAACGGGACAGTGCCTGGATGGCTCTATTTTCGAGTTTCATGGCCTGAGTGTAGATTGCATAGACTACCATAAACCAAACTCTTCCGAACGCAAAAAAGCATATAATGCCGATATCACTTACGGAACAAATAATGAATTTGGTTTCGATTATTTACGTGATAACATGGCACATTCGCCGGACGACCTCGTGCAACGCCCACACCATTATGCTATTGTAGATGAGGTCGATTCAGTTTTGGTCGATGATGCACGAACACCTTTAATAATCTCAGGCCCCGTTCCCCAGGGTGATAAACATGAGTTTAATGAGCTAAAACCCAAAATTGACGATATCGTAAATGTGCAGCGAAAATATTTAATAGGTGTTCTGGCCGAAGCCAAAAAATTAATTGCCGAGGGAGACAAAAAAGAAGGTGGTTTTCGACTATTGCGGGTGTTTAGGGGAATTCCTAAAAACAAGGCATTAATTAAGTTTTTAAGTGAAGAAGGAGTCAGGCAACTGCTTCAAAAAACTGAAAATTTTTATATGCAGGATAATAACAGAGAAATGCCTAAAGTAGATGAAGAATTATATTATGTCATCGACGAAAAGAACAACCAAATAGAACTTAGCGATAAAGGCGTAGAATTTCTTTCGGGTAAGGACGATCCAAACTTTTTTGTGATGCCGGAAATTGGGTTAGAGATCTCTAAAATTGAGACTCAGGGATTATCTCCCGAAAAGGAAGCCGAACTTAAAGAAGAACTCTTTCGTGATTTCGGAATTAAATCGGAACGTATCCATACGTTAAGCCAGTTGTTAAAAGCATACGCTTTGTTCGAAAAGGACATCCAGTATGTAGTTATGGAAAATAAGGTTATGATCGTAGATGAGCAAACCGGTCGTATAATGGATGGTCGTCGTTATAGTGATGGATTACATCAGGCCATTGAGGCCAAGGAGCATGTGAAGGTCGAAGCTGCTACACAAACATTTGCGACGATTACTCTTCAAAATTATTTCAGAATGTATCGCAAGCTATCCGGTATGACCGGAACTGCCGTTACCGAAGCGGGTGAATTATGGGAAATATATAAATTGGATGTTGTAGAAATTCCGACGAACAGACCTGTTGTACGAGATGACCGGCAAGATCTGGTTTACAAGACCAAACGCGAAAAATATAACGCCGTTATCGATGAGGTTACCGGGCTTTCAAAAGATGGACGACCTGTACTTATTGGAACAACTTCGGTAGAGATTAGTGAATTATTGGGTAAGATGCTCTCCATAAGAAGAGTGCCTCATAATGTATTAAACGCGAAGCTTCATAAAAAAGAAGCTGATATTGTAGCCGAGGCCGGGCAACCGGGGCAGGTTACCATTGCCACAAATATGGCCGGTCGTGGTACCGATATTAAGTTAATCGAGGAGGTAATAGATGCCGGTGGTTTAGCAATAGTTGGAACCGAACGCCATGATTCCCGTCGGGTGGACCGACAGTTACGTGGTCGTGCCGGTCGTCAGGGAGATCCAGGAAGTTCGCAATTTTATGTGTCCTTAGAGGATAATCTTATGCGATTGTTTGGTAGCGAACGCATCGCCAAGATGATGGATAGAATGGGATTAAAAGAAGGCGAAGTCATTCAACATTCCATGATCTCCAAATCGATCGAACGCGCACAAAAGAAAGTAGAAGAAAACAACTTTGGTGTGCGAAAACGATTATTGGAATATGACGATGTTATGAACGCTCAGCGTGAAGTTGTCTATAAAAGACGTTTCCATGCACTGTTTGGAGAGCGTCTTCGTGTGGACCTGGCCAACATGATCTACGACACTTCCGAAATAATTTCGGAAACAAATAAAGCTGCGAACGATTATAAGAATTTTGAATTCGAGTTAATTCGATACTTCTCCATGAGCTCGCCTATTACGGAAGAAGAATTTGCCAGTCTCTCAGACCAGGAAATTGCTTCCCACATTTATACGGCGGCATTGAACCATTATAAGGAAAAAATGGAGCGTAATGCCGACATTGCTTTCCCGGTAATAAAGAATGTTTATGAGACACAGCGTGATAAATTTAAACGCATCGTGGTACCTTTTACCGATGGTATTAAAAACCTGCAGGTAGTTACCGATCTTGAAGCAGCATACAATACCAATGGGAAACAACTCATTACGGATTTCGAGAAAAATATATCCCTGGCCATAATAGATGATTCCTGGAAAACCCATTTGCGGAAGATGGATGAACTCAAGCAATCGGTGCAATTGGCCGTACACGAACAAAAAGACCCCTTATTAATTTATAAGTTCGAGTCTTTTGAACTGTTTAAATCCATGATCGATCAGGTTAATAAAGATGTTATATCATTCTTATTTAAGGGTGAATTACCACAGGAAACCACAAATACTATTCAGGAAGCCAGGGCAGGTCGAAGAGAGAACATGGAAACCACCAAGGAAGATATCCAAAATATGGAAGAGCGCTCCACCGAAAGCAGAGCCGCCGGCAATACACAACAACAGCAAGTAACCGAAACCATAGTAAGAGACCGGCCTAAAATAGGACGTAACGATCGCGTGACCATAAAACATGTAATGAGTGGCGAGAACAGAACCCTTAAATACAAACAAGCAGAACCACTAATTGTTAAAGGTGATTGGGTATTGGTGGAAGATGAATAAATTCCTGCAAAGGCAGAAATCTTATGAATTTAAGTAATTTTATTGCATCACGATATTGCTATATTTAGCATTGATAACAATGGTCTTGTTACTACTAAGATCGCCGGTAGAAAAAGAACTGATATTCTCTTTTGAGGTATTATCGGGATGTTGGAATCGTGTTCGACTTCCCTGATATTGCAGGTTAAAATCTGTAGATGGAAGAGATACCAGAGCATCACTGTTTTCCAAAACCAAATTTAGATTATTAAAGGTGTTTGATATCTTATTAATTTCCAGATCTCCAAAACTTCCGTTAATAATGGCATTACCCGATAATTCTTCGATAACAATATTGGACGAATTAGAATGTAGGGTTAATCGATTTACCTGCTTTAATTGTGCATTTTCCACATAGTTCAGTTTTAATTCTCCCAGATTCCAGTGCGTCACTAAAACGGGCGAATATGAAGCATTGATGGAAGTCGAACTTCCATCAATACCTGTTGCTATAAGCGTCGCATGCGATAAATCGGCCTTTAAGTTATGAATCACCGAAGTAAACTTAAGCTCACCATGACGGACATTAACTTTAAGTTTTGCATCTTTTGGCATTTTTATCTTAATGGTCTTGATGACCTTACCACTTTTTAAGGTCTCCATTCTCTTATTAAGATGATCACGTCGTTTTTCTCTTTCGATCTCACGCTTTTGTATCTGGGCTTCTCTTTCCTCATGGCGTTTTTCTATTACTTCAGCCTTGGCTTCCATTCTTGCCTGACTTTTTTCTAAACGGGCTTCCATTTCTTTAGCCCTGATCTCCATTTCTTTAGCCCTGACCTCCATCTTAGCTTCAAATTCGGCACCAAATTTCTCTTCATACTCTTCGGCCCAGGCCTCCATTTTTTCAGACCATTCGCCATCAAATTGCTCACCGAATTTCTTACCCCAGGCCTCCATTTTCTCTTCGTAGTCCTTTCCGAAACTCTCACCAAACTTTTCACCCCAGGCTTCCATTTCTTTAGAATACTTGTCGAAATCGGTTTTGGCGAATTCCTTTGCCCAGACTTTCATCTTATCTTTATATTCCTTACCATACTTTGATTCGTATTCTTTACTCCACTTTTCAAGATACTTTTCCCCATCCTTTTTATAGGTATCAAAATCAAAATTTACGTTGTGGACACCTTCGGGCAATTCAGGTAATTCGGGCATTTCAGGCATCTCAGGCATCTCAGGCATCTCCACCATCACGAGCATTTCGGGCATTTCAGGCATTTCGGGCATCTCAGGCATTTCTGGCATATCGGCCATGACAAATTGTAATTCTTCGAGTGCTTCCATGGCCTCGCCATCAAAATCGAACTGGTAATTCCATGATGATCTTGAGCCTCCCTTTGTGGCAATGGTAATTTCATCACCAGACCCTTCTACCTCTACTTCCCAATGCTCCAGAACTTCCTGAAGCTCTTCTTTGGTTAATTTTTTACTTTCAATATAAGCTTCAACCTGTACTTCATTCTTATTCCAATGATCGATTTCTATATTGGTATAGCTTGTATTTAGGTTTAAAGTCACATCCTTATCTGCTTTTATAGATTGGGATGTCTTAACAAGTTTTTGTTGTGCATTTGTAGCAAATACAGCTAAAAAAACCAGTGCTAGCGTTATAAATTTATACTGTTTCATTTTTTGATTTATTAATTTTTGTAATGTTATTAATATTCTAAGTTTTTAAATTAATTAGGATTGTAATTCTTTATATGTGTCTTCAGCGGCGTTTAATTCGCTCAACTTTTCTTTTAAACGATACAACAGGTTCAAGCGTAGTTTCAGATTATTGATCAAAGCATTAACCGTTAACTCACTTGGTCCGGATTGTGTAAGCTCATCGGCAAGGGCGGCATACTCCTTATTGAGTTCTTCCAGGCGCTCCAAATAACCATCGAAAAGTTCTTTACTTTCCGGAGTGACTTTCATTTTAGATAACTCCAAATTGATATTGGCCAAATAATAATCCTCTACTTTTTTTAATTGCGGAGAAATATCTCCTAAAGATTTGGTTGCTACGGTTTCTACTGGAATCTCCGCAACTTGTTCCGAACCTAAAAATTGGTAGGCTCCAAAACTAAAACCAAGCAATAAAACAACACTTGCCGCAATATTTAAAAATGTAAATGGACTCTTTTTAGATCTTAACGGAAGTTCTTCATCCAGCTTTTTCAAAAACCTGGATTCATGACCCTTCGCCATGCTTTCCTTAATTACCTGTAAATCCTTACTTTGGTGTTCGGAATCGAAAAGTTTTCTAATATCTTGTGCCATCTTGAGATAATGTTAATAGTTCTTTTAATTTCGTTTTGCCCCTCGACAATTGTGTGCGTGATGCTGTTTCAGAAATATTCAATACTTCAGCTATTTCCTGATGGTCGTAACCTTCAATTAAAAACATCATTACTACAAATTTATACTTGTCTGGTAACCTATTGATTGCATCTTTTACTTCGTCTAGAGTAATTGCATCATCTACTAACCATTCGTCTTCATAATCCGTATCGACTACTTTCATGTGTACTTCGTCTAATTCTAACAGTTCCTGTTTTTTAGACTTCAGTAAATCGATACTCTTATTAATGACGATACGTTTTAACCAGGCGCCAAATGTAACCTCAGCTTTATACTGATGCAGCTTCATAAATGCTTTAATAAAGGCTTCTTGTACGATATCCTCAGCTTCAAAAGAATCCTTCACAAAGCGTTTAGCTACAACAAACATCCCGTCGCAATATTGATTATACAATTGCAACTGTGCTTTACGGTCGTTTTGTTTACATTTTTCAATGATGTCTATTGTAAACTTACTCACTTGAACATTTTGGTTAGTTTAGCTTCCAAAGCCAATTACTTATTTAGCCTTGTTAAATCATCAATAATCGAATGAAATGATATCATACATTCAATTCATATCTGTTTCAACTTAAAGACGGTATAAAAATTAAGATGTTGCAAAAAGATAATTATTTTTTTTTAAACTCATACAAAATGAAACAAAAAACCGTTTCCTTATTTGAGAACAGCGGTTAATAATTGAAGTCGTTTGCACTTTTTGGGTATTCGCGAAAAACGATGCTTTTGTTCTCTAAGAAAGCGTTTTTTGATTGGCATAGCCATAGCTACGGTTCGAAAAAAAGGCAAAAATTAGGGGACAAAATGGAAGTTTTGCAGCAAACGGAAAAAGTTTAAACGAGTTCATTATCTTTATATCGTTAAAAAAAAGAGCATGAGTAAATTTTCGAAATGGATATTGTTATTATTTGTGGTTGCCATAAGTATATTCCTATATTCTTATTTTAATGGTGGTTTATTTAAAAAGCCCCTTAGCCCAAAAGATACCGTTGAGTTTAAACTTAACGATTTAGAATTGGAGGTGTTTTACAACAGGCCCTCCAAAAGAGACCGTGAGATTTTTGGAGGCCTTGTAGCTTATAATAAAGTTTGGCGTACGGGTGCCAACGAAGCGACGACCTTTGAGACCAATCAAGCCCTTAAGATTGGAAGCGATTCCCTGGCAGCGGGGAAATATACTCTTTGGACCATCCCGAATGCAGATTCGTGGCATGTTTTTTTTAATTCGAAACAATATCCGTGGGGAGTAAACGATGCCATGCAAGCCATGCGTGAAGCGGAATTTGATGTTATTGATATTGAAATTCCTGTAGAGCAAATTCCAAATACCGTGGAGCAATTTACGATTGCGTTTGATAATTCCACAGATAACTTATCTTTAACCATGGCTTGGGACAATGTAAAAATTGTTGTTCCGCTTAAATAATCTTGGCAAAATCCAATAAACATAAAACCGCTGTACAGGAAAAGAAAGGTATTTCTTCTCCCGATATAACCGATAACAATTCCATATCTAAATTAAAAAATAAGCGAAATACTCAACCTGATACCGACGATCTCATTACCGGAATATTAAGCGGTAATATTACAGCATTAAGCCGGGCCATTACTTTGGTTGAAAGTAAGAACTCCAAACATATAGAAAAAGCCAAGGCCATTATAAACGCCTGCTTACCAAAAGCCAATAATTCTGTGAGAATTGGAATAACCGGGGTTCCAGGAGTTGGGAAGAGTACCTTTATTGAGGCTTTTGGAAAATATCTTACCGGCATTGGCAAAAAAGTAGCCGTACTGGCTGTTGACCCGAGTAGTTCGCTCACCAAGGGAAGTATTCTTGGAGATAAAACCCGAATGGAAGATTTGGTAAAAGACGAAAATGCATTTATAAGACCTTCAGCTTCCGGTGAAACTCTTGGTGGAGTTGCCAGAAAAACGCGTGAAACCATAATCCTTTGCGAAGCTGCGGGATTTGACACCATTATAATTGAAACCGTGGGTGTAGGGCAAAGTGAAACCGCCGTGCATAGTATGGTCGATTTCTTTTTATTGTTAAAATTGGCAGGGGCAGGCGACGAATTGCAAGGGATAAAACGGGGCATCATAGAAATGGCAGACGCCATCGTAATTAATAAAGCAGATGGCGATAATATTAAACGCGCTAAAGTTGCAAAGGTTGAGTTTAACAGGGCGCTTCACTTTTATCCTGAAAAAGAATCACAATGGTTGCCAAAAGTATCTGTTTGTAGCGCCTTAAACAATGAAGGCATTGATGATACCTGGAATATGGTGATTGCATATATGTCCCTTACGCAACAAAACGGTTATTTTATTTCCAGGCGTAATGCGCAAAACAAGTATTGGTTATTACAAACCATTGAAGACCGGCTTAAATCCGATTTTTTCGATCGTCCTGCCATAAAAAAGGAACTTAAAAATCAATTAAATCTTATTGAAACGCATAAAACTACTCCTTTTGCTGCTGCGGAAATCCTCTTGCATTTAACCAATTAGGTAAATATCATTTTGCATGAATTGACCATGATCGCTTAAGTTATTAAAAGTAATTTCGGGTACAATAATATGAAGCATTTTCTTAAATTGCGAGGCAACCCGTCAAGATCTCTTGTATGCAAAAAATATTATGTATCGTAATTCCCTGTTATAACGAAGAAAAACGGCTTCCGATAACTGACTTTGAAAATTTCATGACCAATAACCAGAACACATTGATTTGTTTTGTGAACGATGGGTCAACTGACAGAACTCTGGAGGTTCTGAAACATTTAAAATCTAAATTCGACGATCAAGTAAGTATTGTTTCTTACGATAAAAATGTAGGTAAAGGAGAAGCCATAAGAAAAGCCGTTTCCTATTGTAATAATAATTTAGATCACGATTATATTGCCTACCTGGATGCCGATTTGTCCACATCACCGGAGGAATGCCTGGAATTATCATCTTATCTGGATGAAAATATCACATTTGTATTTGGTTCCAGAATTATGAAAATAGGTTCAGTAATTGTGAGGCAACAGCATCGCTTTCTTATAGGACGAATTATAGCTACCATAATTTCCAATATTTTAAAACTAAAAGTTTACGATACGCAGTGCGGTTGCAAAATTTTTAAAAGGGAATTGTCGGAAATAGTATTTAAAAATCAATTTGTATCGAAATGGTTATTTGATGTTGAAATTTTCAACAGGATAATTATGAAATATGGCAGAAATAGAGTGCTTGACAAAATGTTGGAAGTCCCACTTAAACGATGGATAGACACCGAAGATTCCAAAGTAAAAATGACTTATTTTTTAAAACTTTGGGTGGATCTATATCGAATTCACAGAATTTGTAAGGCTGAAAAATTTGCTGTAACCACCAATTAAAAGGGTAATTATAATGGCGAACAGAACATTTAAGAATCACTCTAAATATATATTCATTTCTGTAATAGTAATCGCCCTTGTTAGATTTATGCTTACTGGCGCTATTCCTCTACTTGATAAGACGGAATCGCGATATGCCGAAATTGCACGATTAATGTATGAGACTAAAGAGTGGGTCGTACTGCAAATCGATTACGGGAATCCATTTTGGGCCAAACCTCCTTTGTCTACATGGCTTTCGGCGTTAAGCTTTAAAATATTCGGTGTTAATGAAATTGCAGCAAGACTGCCTTCATTTTTATTGAGTATTGGTCTACTGGTAATATTGGGCAATTTGGTTAAAAGGTCGAAGATCTCTTTTTATGTGCCTGCATTTATATTATTGACCACTCCTGAATTTTTGTTGCACACCGGGGTCGTTTCAACAGATACAGCTTTATCCTTTAGCGTTGCTCTGATTATGATTTCCTTTTGGAAAGCTTTGACCAATAACAGCTACACTTATTGGAATTACCTGTTCTTCGCTGCTGTAGGTTTGGGGCTTATTTCCAAAGGCCCTATGGTGTTGGTCCTAACCGGACCGCCTATTTTAATTTGGCTCTTTATTCATAAAATAAAATTTAAAGAACTTTTTCGCAAGTTACCATGGCTAATCGGGATTGTTATTACAGCAATTGTCGCTGTTCCATGGTATGTCCTCACGGAGATGAGATCTCCGGGCTTTATAGATTATTTTATTGTAGGCGAACATTTCAAACGGTTTTTGGTTTCGGGTTGGGAAGGTGACCTTTACGGAAGCGGGCATTCGCAACCACGTGGAATGATCTGGGTTTTTTTAATGCTATTCGCTTTTCCATGGATTCAGATTGTGTTATTTAAATTATGGAAAGTTCGAAAATCCATCATTAATGATAAATGGGTTTCCTTTTTGGTGATTTGGCTGTTATGGACACCGATATTTTTTACAATGTCGAGTAACATATTACATACCTATATCTTACCGGTTATGGTCCCTATGGCCTTGTTAATGGCACATTGGTGGGGGCAAATTAAAAATAAAAAGCCATTAATTATTGCGGGTTCTATATTTCCTGTTATAGTCGTCGTGGCTTTTGCAATGTTTACGTTTAGTGACAAATGGGATGACAAAATGAATTCGGATAAATACCTTTTGGCCAACCCAAATATAATAAGCTCTCAAAATACGGTACCCATATATTATTGGAATCAAAAAACACATTCCTCACAATTTTATACTAACGGAAAAGTTTCTGAAGTTTCTAATTCAACTGAATTGGATTCAGTTATGAAAATCAATGAAAAAATGGTTCTGTTTGTTCTTAATAAACACGTCAAAGATATTCCGGAAGATATGATGATACAATTCAACCTTATAGAATCCAATTATAAGACATCCTTATTTTTATTAGAGAAATAATTCTTGAATGGTAGAATTATATGAATTGACCTTTACAAAAAATTCTCCTTATACCAGGCAACCTGATGCTGCACTCCTTCCAAAAGTGAAGTTTGGGGGTTATAATCCAGCATTCGTCGGGCTTTATTGATGTTAGCCTTGGTACGCAATTGATCTCCCGGCCTTTTTTTGACAATATCAATCTTTATTTTCCGGCCTAATATATCCTCGACGGCTTCTATGCCTTCTTGTGTAGTATGCTCTACTTCTGTGCCTAAATTGAATATCTCCCCGTTTACAACATCTTCCCTGTCAATTACGCTTACGACCCCGTCTACAATATCCCCTACATACGTAAAGCTGCGTAAGTGTTTATCACTGCCTTTGAAAAGCGGAAATGTCGCTCCGTTAAATCCACATTCAATTAGTTTCGTATACATTTTTTCGGGACGCTCTCTCGGACCTATAACAGAATACAATCTTAATGAGCAGGCTTTAATTTGTAATTCTCTGCTTTTTTGAAGAACTAATTGCTCCGCAGCCAATTTTGTTACACCATAATAAGAAGCCGGTTTTGGTGCTTTATCTTCGGGATAAGTTGCTTCCAATCCATATATAGAGGAAGTGGCTATATTTACAAATAACTTTAGATCCGTTAGCTCTAATGCATAATCTATGAGATTCTTTGTTCCTATAATATTATTACTGTAATAATCCTCGAATGTAGAACCCGAAGAAATGCCGGGCTGCGCAGCAAAATGAAACACATAATGAACATCCATTGGTAATCGTTCAATCAGATCGTTGGAACGCAGATCATGGTTAATAATTACTCCTCCTTTATCGGTTACCGCTTTTGCATTTAACTCTTTTAGATTTACATCGTAATAATCGTTGAAATTATCTATACCTACAACATTATGCCCCAATTCCAACAAACGTTCGGCAGTATGTGATCCAATAAAACCTGCAATTCCTGTAATTAATATGTTCACCCAATTAAATATTACAGCTGCAATTTAACATCTTTTAATTTATTAAAACATAGATTTAATTCCTTTAGCCCAAATTATTTATTAGAATTTTGTAATGAAGGTTGACAGCACAATAAAATAGGGCTTTTTTTAAGTTTTAGCATAGCATCGCTATGGTTAAACTTAAGAAAGAAGCATAGCGATCTATTTTGCAGTAATTTTGGGCTGTAATAAATTCTCTAATGCATAATTTGGGTTTAGGCAAAAAAGAATACTTTTGTACGATCTAACCATAACTAAATGCATTACCAACTCACCATTATTGTTCCGGTTTACAATGAAGAAGATAATCTGGAACGTGTTGAAAAGGAGCTTTTGGAATATACTTTAATAGCAGCAGTGCCTACCACTGTTTTATTTATTAATGATGGTTCTTTTGACCGGAGTCAAGAGCTTATCGAAGATATCTGTAACCGGAATGAGAGTTTTAAATATATTCTTTTTGAGCAAAACCGGGGTTTAAGCGCTGCGATTAAAGCCGGTTTTGATTATACTAAAACTGAATTGGTTGGTTATATAGATTCTGACCTTCAGACATCTCCTGAAGATTTTAATTTGCTTCTCGAACACATTGAAAATTACGATTTGGTTACGGGAGTAAGAGACAATAGAAAAGATTCCTTTGTAAAAAATATGTCCTCTACTATTGCCAATAGCATACGACGTGCATTTACGCATGATGGAATGGACGATACGGGATGTCCTTTAAAGGTTATTAAAACTGATTTTGCCAAACGTATACCAATGTTCAAAGGCCTGCATCGATTTTTACCGGCAATGATCTTATTACAAAACGGAAGGATACTTCAGGTTCCAGTACGTCATTTCCCTCGTATTGCCGGGCAGGCTAAGTTTGGTTTATGGAATAGGTTGTTAGGCCCTTTAAGCGATTGTTTTGCTTATTTATGGATGAAAAAGAAATATATCAATTATACCATATCTAAAAAGAGTTCATGAGTAACTGGATAATATATAGCATTGGATTTATTGCTCAAATTTTATTCTCATCGCGATTGGTTGTACAATGGGTGACCTCCGAAAAACAGCGTAAAGTAATTACACCCACTTTATTTTGGATACTTAGCCTGATTGCTTCATTTTTACTATTTATTTATGGGTATTTACGTGATGATTTTGCTATCATGCTGGGGCAATCACTAACTTATTTTATCTATATACGAAACCTACAGTTACAAAATGAATGGCAAAAGTTTCATTGGTCATTACGACTTATACTTTACAGTGTTCCTACCTTAATTGCAATCTATTATTTTAATAACAATGTTATTGATAGGGATCTTTTATTTAGAAATGAAGCTATTCCTGCCTGGTTATTGTGGTTGGGGATTATATCCCAGGTTATATTTACCCTCCGTTTTGTATATCAATGGTTGTATTCGGAATACGAAAAAAAATCATCCCTGCCTCTGGGGTTCTGGCTCTTAAGTTTGGTTGGTTCCATTTTGATATTATGGTACGCCATAAACCGAAGAGACCCTGTACTTTTCATCGGCCATTTACTGGGCTCAATTATCTATATTAGAAACCTCATCTTACTACATAAACAACATGTTTAAGCATTTAGAAAATAATCCCCGGCTAACCATAGTTGTTATCGTCTTACTTATGCTATGTGTAAATATTGAGGCTATTGACGTTACAATCATGGAAGCCCGTAATTTTATTACGGCCAGGGAGATGGTCACAGACGGCAATTGGTTGTTAACAACAATGAACGGGGAGCCTCGTTACCAGAAACCCCCATTACCTTCTTGGCTAGCCGCCATATCGGGTTTAATATTTGGGATGAAAAATTTGCTTGCCTTGCGGTTCCCCGGCATTATTATGATTATAGTAACAGGGATTTATTCGTATGTATTAAGTAATACCCTGTTAAGAAACAAGGTCCATAGTTTAATTAATGCCCTAATTACGGTAACATCATTTTACGTTGTTGGAATTATAATCGAAGCGCCATGGGATATTTTTACGCATGGGTTTATGTTAATTGCTATTTTTCATTTATTTCACCTTTTTGAGAAATCAAAGCACTATTGGCAACATACAATATTAGCCGGGGTTTTTATTGGCCTCTCATTCATGTGTAAGGGACCAGTATCCTTTTACGCATTACTTCTTCCCTTTTTAATTGGGTATGGAATAGTATATAAATACAAGAATTTTAGGGCGAAAATATTTTCAATTTTTTCAATTATAATTGTGGTATCAATCGTTGGCGGTTGGTGGTATTTATATGTTAGGGTGGAAGATTCGGAAACATTTTTAAGCATGGCCTCTAAAGAAACCGGGAACTGGTTAAATTACAATACAAGGCCTTTTTATTATTATTGGAGTTTCTTTACACAAAGCGGAATATGGACCATTCCGGCTTTTATAAGCTTACTTTATCCATATCTCAAATCTCGTGTAAGCAATTTAAAGGCTTATAATTTTAGTTGGCTATGGACGATTATTGCAGTGGTTTTACTGTCCATAATACCCGAAAAGAAATCTCGTTATTTAATGCCAGTTCTAATTCCTCTAGCCATTAATATTGGATTCTATATTGAATATTTAATTAGGGCCTTCAAGGATCTTGATAATAGAAAAGAGACTTTTCCGGTGTATTTTAATTTTGGCTTGATCGCCATTATAGGCATCGCATTTCCTTTTCTTGGAATTAAATTGAGTTCACAATTAACCGGATCCCTGCTAATTTGGTTTATATCAGCTTCAATATTACTATTAACTATTGGTGTTCTATTATTTATTAATCTTAAACGGAAAAACATAAAATTGATGTTTTATTTATGTGTGGCCTTTATGACAAGTGCATTTATTACGGTATTGCCGCTTTCGAAAATCCTAGTACAACCAAATTTTAAATCTGTTTCAAATTTAAAGGAAGAAGCCGAAAAAGAGAATCTTAAAGTTTATAGCCTGGGATATGTTTCCCCGGAAATGATCTGGGATTTTGGCGATAAGATTCCGCAAATTAAAGTTAACGATTCAACATACCAATTTCCTGAAGTCGATAAATTTGGCGTTCTAACTAGGAATTCCAGTCCAACGGAATTTTTAGGCTTAAAAGAAAAATATACGATCCTACATCGCAATACTTACGATCTTAATCGCTCCGAAACAAACAAAAAAGGATATAAAGACAGATTGGTCAATTATTATTACGTTTTGACAAAGAAGAAATAAAACGTTGTTTGATAAATAATTGCAATTTATAAAACCCAAAACCAGAAAGTGCTCCAAAGGCCATTCCACAAATAATATCCAATGGATAGTGAACCCCGACATAAATTCTACTATAGGCAACCGATGCGCTCCAAAACAATAAAATGAAGATCAATTTATTATAATACGGTTTTAACAATAGCCCTGCAAATACGGCAGCGGCCATTGAATTTGCCGAATGCCCGGAAAAGAATCCATATCTACCACATCGTTTTGCAACAAAACGCATAATTCCCTGCATTTCTTCTTCTCTGCATGGCCTGGGTCGTTTAGCGATAATATATTTAAATAAATTTGTAATCTGATCTGTAAAAGTTATCATAACAGCAACCATAATAACAATTAGTAATAATACTTTCAGCCCGAAACGTTTATAAACTAAGTATAACAATAGGGCATATAGCGGAATAAAAGTAAGTTTATTAGTTACAACCAACCAAAAATTATCCCAGGCCGGCATCCCTAAATTATTTAAAAACAAGAACAATTCTTTATCATATTGAAGTAATTGATCCAGCATTCTTCAAATTTATATTTCAGTTTATTTATTATTCATCATATCGTAAAACCTCTCTATCATAAAATTTCGACGCTTCTTGTATCAAATGCTCTGTTTCATTCAACAATTCTTTCTCATCTTGCCCGTCGAACTCTTCTAACCACTCCACATCATCATTTTCAAGATTAATAATAAATCTCGGGAATTCGGTATGAACTACATATATAGCGTTTGGGAAATCGGTATTATCTCCAAGTATGAATTTTGGGAGTTCCACAAGTTTATTTAATATTTAAATTCAAATCTTGCGATTTATGAAACTTATTCTACACAAGTCGTAAGAACGTCAAATTTAACTGAAATCTAGACATTATGCTCCGGAAGTTTTTCTTTAATTAAGCGATTTGTCAAGTAATTGAATCTAATATACAGTAAAATAGCAGCTGTCGTAAGTCCAACTAAAAGGCCTAGCCATATTCCAAAACTTGCATAGGCTTCTTCCTTACCTAAAAAATAACTGATTGGAAAACCTATGATCCAGTAGGCTACAAAGGTTATTAAGGTCGGTATTTTTACGTCCTGTAATCCGCGAAGTGCTCCTAATACCGTTACTTGAATACTATCGCTCACCTGAAATATTGCTGCGGCCAATAGCAGTTTGGCTGCAATTGCAATAACTTCGATGTTGTCTTTAATATTATTAGGATCGTCCACATCCAGATATAGTTTGGGCAACTCCTTGTGAAATATTAAAAGGAGAATCGCGAAAATAAAAGCCAACCCAAGGCCCAGTAAGAATATAGAAAAACCAATCCGTCTCATTTCCTTAAAATTCTGCAAACCCTTTTGGTTTCCGACTCTTACCATTGCTGCAACACTTAATCCCATGGCAACCATAAAGGTCATCGATGAAAGATTAAGAGCGATCTGGTTGGCTGCCTGCGGGTTCTTTCCCAACATCCCACTTAACCATATAGCAGCTGTAAATATGGCCACCTCAAAAAACATTTGCATCCCACTCGGAAATCCCAGATTGAGTATTTTTTTAATCATTGTCTTTTCAAGTACAAATAGCTTGATATGCGTTACGTACGCCTTCGATTTTTCATTATTGTTAAGTATTCCCCACATGAAGAATAACATGATAAACCTTGAAACCAAGGTCCCTATTGCGGCACCCACTATTCCCATTTGTGGAAATCCAAATTTCCCAAATATTAAAACGTAATTTAAAAATACGTTGACAATATTGGCAATTATGGTGGCATACATGGGATATTTTGTCATCGATAATCCATCACTGAATTGTTTGAATGCCTGAAAAATAATTAATGGAATCAATGAAAAGGCCACCAAATCTAAGTAAGGTATGGCCAGAATTACAACCTCCTCTGGTTGCTTCATGAGATACATTAGTGGTTTGGCTAATAGTATTAAACCAAATAAAGTAAAACCTAAGATGGTACATAAAAAAAGACCGTGTTTAAAAGAAGATTTTCCTTTTTTAAAGTTGTTTTCAGAATCTGCTTCAGCCACAATAGGTGTAATAGCAGTCGAAAACCCTATACCAAGAGACATTGCAATAAAAATAAAACTATTGCCTAAAGACACCGCAGCTAACTCTGCAGATCCCAGCTGGCCAACCATAATATTGTCAACCAAGCTCACAAAAGTATGGCCCAACATGCCTAACATTACCGGGGATGCCAATTTTAAATTATATTTAAATTCTTTGGTATAGCTGGTTAACACTTAAAATAATTTTGAGCAAGGCAAAGTTAACTTTTGATTTTAGAATTACGAATTTTAAATTAATTTTTAAATTGAATCCTTAATTTGTTAATAAATATTTTCAAATACCTCATTTTTAATGAGTTAAATGAATTATCTTTATGATTAATTATGATAATTAATCATACTTAACAGTAATTTGAGAAACTTTTAGCTTTTATATTTTAGAGGGATTTAAATATACTGTTGTTTTTAAGTTTCAAAAACAAAAAAAGGGGAATTTTCCCCTTTTTTTGTTTTATTTGCCAAAACTATATTGCGTTTTATTCTGCTTCCCCCTTACTACTATCTTCCAGCAAGTGCAACAAATCATTATCGTGCAAAATATTATACCATCGTATCACTTTTTTTATATCACCAGGATAGACTCTGTCTTCGTCATAATCCTGTAAAATTGAAAAAAAATATTCTTCCAATTTGTCTCTGCTATCTTTATGACTTACAGACGTTTTATTGCAATTTTCTTTAATCATAATTTGCTTTAAGACTTCCTGTAAGGGCACCTCCTCCGTTAAGGTATAAATAGCAATTTCGCTTAAGAGGCTTACATTGCTTCTTAAATTTGCAGATAATCGTTTTCCATCGATTAAAGATTCTGCAATAAATCCATTTCTCGTTTGAGTAATTAATTTAAATAATCCCGGTTTTTCGGAGATCGCTAAAATACGGTCTAAACTCATTTTATCAGGTTAAATTATAAAGCGGCAAATATCTAATGTTTGCATTTCATATCAAAATATTATTTTCTCTTTTTCACACCAGGGAAACGCATTTTATAATCTACATTTATTTCACCCTTTGATATATTTGCGAGCTTTCCTCTTATTAATCGCTTCTTAAAATTAGAAATCTTATCGGTAAACAAAATGCCTTCAATGTGGTCATACTCATGCTGAATAACACGTGCAATTAACCCGTTAAATTCTTCAATATGTGATTCAAATTTTTCATCCAGATACTGAATTTTTATTGTTGGTTTTCGCAATACGTCTTCCCTTAAATTTGGAATACTTAAACAGCCCTCACTAAATGCCCATTCTTCTCCCTGTTCTTCAATTACTCTTGCATTAATAAATACACGCTTAAACCCTTCCAACTCATTTATCTCCTCATTTGTAAGCGATTCATCTTCTGCCAGTGGCGAAGTGTCGATAATAAAAAGACGAATGGACAGCCCAATTTGTGGAGCGGCCAATCCTAATCCGAATGCATTATACATGGTTTCATACATGTTATCAATGAGTTCATTTAATTTTGGATATTCCGAATTTACTTCTTGACCTTTCTTACGAAGAACAGTATCCCCATATGCAACTATTGGTAATATCATCGACTTAATTTGAATAAATTTTTGCAAAAATACAATTCTGGCTGAAACTGCTCGTATTTGAGCAAAAAAAAACCCCTTTAAAAAGGGGTTTTCTAAGTGTTTGAGTCTAAATTTTACTTCATTATTACCACTTTTCTGGTAATGATGGTAGTTTCTGTTACCATTCGTAACAAATATACCCCATTAGTTAACGAAGTCGTATTAATTTGCTTTGAACTTGCATTATTAATTTCGCTTGACAAGGCCAGTTTACCTGTTAAATCATATAAATTAATCTTAGCTGAAATATTGGTAGCTAATTTTATATTCAGATTGTTATCCTTCATCAACGGATTTGGATATACTTTAAGTGTGGCGTTTAAGAGCGTAAAGTCGCTAATTGGTAATACACTATCAGTATAATTACATGGTGTATCAAAACCTGTATCTATTTCCAAAGTACCTGAATCAGAAAGTACTGTTCCTAAACTATATGTGAAAATTACAAGATCACCAAAACAGACAGGAGTGTCATATGTTGTAGTTCCATTAACAGTTACGCTAGCAGGACTACCACACGATGGTGCTGTTCCCGTAGGATAACTTATAATTAAATTTGCACCTCCATTAGTTATAATCGCGGACTGCGGACAAGGTACGGCATTAGCTAGATTAAAGCCAAAAACGGCAATTAATAAGAATAATAAGTAGATTTTTTTCATTAGATAGGATTTAAATTTTACAATATTTCAACCAAATATATGTTTTATTTAATAGAACAAGGATGAAATTGACATTTTTACGGATTAAAAGTAAGTTTTATCGATAAATTGTATATTTCATCGATTATGTGTGTTTTGCGTTGTTTGATGTTATTTTGAATATAAATAGCTCTGTAAAATAAGGGTAGCACTAATTTCATCG
>PVMK01162456.1_pt1 | contig 22768 bp, 18 predicted proteins | sample 1853481 | NCBI WGS metagenome assembly PVMK01 (sample SAMN08533507, study PRJNA380276) | Marine sediment metagenome, whole genome shotgun sequencing project. | reverse complement strand
CCGGAAAACGACCCGGCGTCGTCACGCTTTTAGTGTGACTATGCCGCGGCACGCCCATCTTCGCTCTGGCGAGCTTCCGACTTCGTCAAGACTACGCCGGGACAAGTCGCCGCGGCAGGCAATTCATGGGCCCAGGCGAACCCCCTTTCGCTTCGACGGGCACGGTGGCCTGCCTCACTCAGTTCTCAGTCCTCAGCCCTATGCTTTTACCTGACACCTGTTTGTCCTTCGTAGCCTTTAAGGCGAAGGAAGGAAACCTTTATTCGAACATTTGCACCCAGGACTTAAAGCGCTGTACTTTGTCGGGTCCGTAACGTCTTAAACTGTCGATGATGCCCGCAATGGATTTTTCGGATGGCTGAGAGTTGCCGTTTTTGGAGAAAAATTTGTCTGCATAGCAGATGATCTGCTCTTCAATAGATACCGGTATCAAGTCGCGATTGGGCAACGGCAGATTATGGCGCTGGATATCTTCGATACTGATACCCACTCCGACGTGCCGTTCGCAAACCAGCGCCAGTTCGGGGTGCTCTTTTCCTTTTAACAGCTCACTTCCCAGGATGCCGTGGCAGATATAGGGATGTTTTCCGTAACAGCCAAAACCCGGGCTGTTGGTCAGAAAAATACCGATATCATGCAGCATGGCTGCGGTTTCGATAAGTTCGAGATCGGGCTTCAGCCCGGGGACGCGCCGGGCAGCAGCCAGGGCCTTATTTGCCACCAGCTTGCCATGCTCAACCAGAATTTTAAATGCTTTTGAGCGCGAGTCGTAGTATTGCGCTAAAAAATCAATCGGGTTCATTGTAATAGACCGCTTCGCAGATACTCCGCTTGAGGAGCACTTCGTTTTAGGAGCGCTACGCTTGAAGATCGTCTCAATATCAGTGAGGCTAAAGGTTTTTTTATGCCTCAAGTTCCGCAGGAACGCTCCTCGAGGCCTGAAAGGCCGCTCCTCTAGTGCTGCCGTTAGGCCGCACGATCATTGAACGAAGTGAAATTATTTATTTTTTTTTGCTAAAAGCACCCCCTCGATAAACTGATCGATGCCGCCGTCCAGCACCTCATTGACGTTTCCGATATCCAGATTGATGCGATGATCCTTCACCATCTGGTAGGGATGCAGGACATAAGAGCGAATCTGACTGCCCCAGGCGATGTCATCCTTGCTGTCGTGAACCTCCTGAAGTTTTTCATCCTGTTTTTGTTTTTCATGCTGGTGAAGCCGGGCTTTCAATACTTTTAAAGCCATATCCTTGTTACGGTGCTGGGATTTTTCCTGCTGGCACTGCACAACGATCCCGGTCGGAAGATGAGTAATGCGTACGGCACTGCAGGTTTTGTTGACGTGCTGGCCGCCGGCGCCACTGGCGCGGTATACGTCAATTCGCAGGTCTTTATCTTCAATATCGACGATGATTTTTTGATCCAGTTCGGGATAGACGAACACGGAGGCAAAAGAGGTATGGCGTTTGCCGCTGGCGTTGAACGGCGATATTCTGACCAGGCGGTGAACTCCGATTTCCGATTTTAGATACCCGTATGCATTTTCGCCGGCGGCGGTAAACGTCACACTTTTTATCCCGGCCTCTTCTCCGGGCTGAAAATCAATCAACTCGATTTGATAACCCCGGCGCTCCACCCAGCGGGTATACATCCGAAATAACATTTCAGCCCAATCCTGGGCTTCGGTTCCGCCGGCGCCGGCATTGATGGATACGATGGCGTTTTTACCATCGTCTTCACCGTCGAGCATCAGCTCCAGAGATAGGGCCGCAATTCTCTGATCCAGGCCGGTAATTTGCTGTGTAACTTCGGCAAGGGTTTCTTCATCAGATTCATCAACTGCAAGATCCAGCAGAATTTGATTTTCTTCCAGATCGTCTGCCAGCTTTTTGAATTTTTCAATTTTATTTGAAAGTGATGTGCGCTCTTTTAGTATGGGTTTGGTTTTTTCCGGATTGTCCCAGAATCCATCTTTGGCGATATGCTGTTCAATTTCAGCCAGGCGCTTTTCTTTACCCGCAAGGTCAAAGATAGCCCCGCAGGGTTACCAGTTTTTGTTGAAGATCCTTTAAGTTTTGTTTGAGTTCTACAGACATTTTATTTACCTCCCTCTATTGGTTGAGTCCGCCTCAGGCGGATTAACTTCTTTTTAATCTAAGCCCATATTTGCCAAACTCAAGTAGTATACCAAAAAGTGCACCCGCCAGGCAAGTCAGAGCAAACAGGTCCCCGAAACGGGTATAAAAGGTTATGTTGCGGATCAACGGTAATGTGCGGGTCATCGCTGCCTCCTCGAGCAAAGGGGTTGATGTTAAGATCCGGCCCACGGGATCGATGAAGCCGCTGATACCCGTATTGGCCGCTCGCGCGAGTGCCCGCCGGTTTTCCACTGCCCGAAATATGGTCATGGAAAAATGCTGATAAGGCCCGCTGGTTTTGCCAAACCACGCGTCGTTGGTGATGTTGATCAGTAAAACGGCATCGTTTTCTACCATCGTCCGGGAAAGCCCGGGGAAAATAATTTCGTAACAGATTTGTACGCCTACTAAAGCATCTTTTTTCCAGGGCAAGGTCTTGCCGGGTTTACCCGGGCTGAAATCACCCACCTGGGCGACAACCTTGCCTAAAAAGGGAAGCCAGCGTTTAAAGGGAACATATTCGCCGTATGGGACCAGATGGGTTTTGTCGTATTTGCTGATGCTTTTAGATCGAGGACGGATCAGATAGGCACTGTTATAATATTCAATATCGCCCTGGTTGCGAGCAAAGGAAGGGCTTCCAATAAGAAAGTCGGTATCGGCCTGTTGGATGCCTTCAATTACTTTCTGAGTTGTTTCTTTGTCGTAAAATAAATAAAATGGGGTGGCGGATTCGGGCCAGACGATCAGATCTGGATTTTCTGATTTTGTTGAAAGAGATAACCGGTTGTAGGTTTTGATGGTAGCGGCTTGAAATGCAGGGTCCCATTTTACAGCCTGATTGATATTTCCCTGGATAACGGCGATACGTGCGGTTGGCGACGCTGCAATCAACTGATCCGTTGTTTTTATACGCCAGGCTCCATAAATCCATGTAAAAAGAAAGCCCAGGGCAAACAAAATAGCTGCAGCAGCCAGCGGACGTCTTGAAACCGGCTTATGTTGCCACATTTGCTTGGTGATATGTGTTAGGGTCAAAAAAACAGCCATGTTACTCAGGGCAATTAAAAAGGAAACCCCATATGCGCCAAACAGGTCGGCGATTTGAATCAAATGGTGTCGCAGATACTGGGAGTGCCCCTGCAATGCCCATGGAAATCCGGTGAAGATAAAGGTTCGAATATATTCCAGCGCCACCCAGAGCAAGGGCATTGTGATCAGGAACCGCACGGGTGTGCGGCCGATGGTTACAAGAACCATGGAAAAAGCAGCCGGAAAAAGCGCTAAAACCGCTGCAAAAAGGAACAAAATGGCGATGCTCAGGTATAATGGAAGATACCCGTAGGTTCGCATGACGGGCACCACCCAGTAGAGCAGTGACAGATAATGAACCAGGCCGGCGATAAAACCGATCCGAAAGCTTTCTTTAGCAGAAAGATTCGCAATTGCCGCCAGCAGCGGTACCAGCGCAAACCAGGCCAGCCAGTCCAGCCCGATCTTGGGAAATGCGCCGGTCAACAGCAAGCCGCTGAACGCCGCCAGCAGCATATTTATTCGATTTGATTTCATTATATCAATGTTCGCCTTTGATATTTGTTACTATATATTGTATGTTTTTTTAAATCAAATACAACATATATAGTCTTAACCGGTAATAGATTACTATAGAAGTCAGCCGCCGGCCAAGGAAAAAAGGAAATGAAGGAATCAACTAAAGGGATGCTTTTATCCGGCCTGGTGTATCCAGGACTCGGGCAATTGATTTTAGGACGTGTTCCGTCGGGAATTGTCTTTGTCATTTTAGCGACGGCCGGTTTTATTGTGCTCATTTACCGTATTATTCAACGTGCTTCCCACATGATTGATCAGGTTTTGCCCCTCCTGGCAGATAATAAGCTGGACGTGATTGCTCTAAAAGAAATGCTCAGCCGAGATTCCGCGGGTGGGTGGGGGCTGGAAACAATCAGTTTAATCGTCATTGCCGGCTCCTGGCTGGTTGCGATTGGGCATGCCTATTTTGTCGGCAAGAAAATAGATCGGCAGCCCGGCTGAAGACCTTGTTGATAAGATTTTTGTAAAAAAGTCTTTGAAAAAAGAAACGATGAATTCGAAAAATCTTTCCCTCAAAATTCTTCCCGACCGAATGGCTGTTTGCCGTTTTGAGCCCACCGCACCGGTTCCGGATTGGATTGATCAATCCGGATTTTATTCGATCACTCGCACAGAAGAGGAACTAACAATCGTCTGCGCCGAAACGCTCGTTGCCCGCGGTACGACAAGCGAAGCCGGATGGCGATGTTTTAAGGTTGAAGGGCCATTAGACTTTTCTGAAATTGGCATTATTTTTTCTTTAACTCAGCCATTGGCTAGAAGCGGTGTTTCCGTATTTGTGTTATCAACGTTTGATACTGATTATCTGATGGTTAAAGAAAAAAATCTCTCAGAGGCAATCGATGCGTTAAGAGCGGAAGGGCACCAGTTTATTTGAATTCGGAATGCGGAATTCGGAATGCGGAATGTGGAATGAATGAGCATAGCGCATGGGGTACGGAACCTATAGTTCTTATTGTTTATATCCATTTTAGATGTTTTAGGGTTATTCTATTTTCTCTTTGAGCTTTGAGCCTTCAGCTTTGAGCTGTTTTCATGCAGTAACGAGCAGCCAGTAGCAAGAGGCCAGGAGCCAGTGACAAGTAGCCAGCTACCAGCGAAAGGAGTGGAAAATGTACGTAACCTTTTATGGCGCTGTACGGGAAGTAACAGGCTCGATGCACCTTTTGACAACAGGTGAAGACCGGGTCATCCTGGATTGCGGATTGTTCCAGGGACGGCGTAAAGAAACCGCCGAAAAAAATAGAGTGATCCCCTTTGATCCGCGTATACTCACAAATATTGTGCTTTCCCATGCGCACATTGATCACTCCGGTCGAATCCCTTTGCTGACAAAGAACGATTTTGCCGGCCGGATCATCTGTACTCGCGCCACCGCAGCGGCCAGTGAATATCTTTTGCGCGATTCGGCTCACATTCAAGAATCAGATGCAAACTATTTAAACTATAAAACTGCCCGTAACGCTTTGAGCAAGATGCATACATCTAAAAGCGGGGAAAAAATCAGTAATCGAAAAATAAAGGAAATTAAAAAAATACTTAAGAAAAACCGCCACAATCTAAATCTGGACACCATTAACGAGATGATCGAAACCCATCGTCTCGAAAAAGTCGAACCCCTGTATAACATAGCGGATGCAGATGAAGCACTTGAGGTGTTTGACGGTTACCCGTACCGGCATCCCATATCCATCGGCAAGAACATGGCGTGCACCTTCTATGATGCCGGCCATATCCTCGGATCGGCCTTCGCACTGATTCGCGCCCAAGAAAATGGGCGCGATTTTCGATTATGCTATACCGGTGATATCGGACGCTTTGACAAGCCGATCATTAAGGATCCGACCATGGATTTTAATGAAGAGGATCAGCAGATTGATTTGCTGATTATGGAAAGCACCTATGGGGATCGATTACATGAGCCGGTTCAAGATCTAAAACCGCAGTTAAAAAAGATTCTCACTGAAACCGTTGAGCGTGGTGGTTCGGTAATCATTCCGGCCTTTGCGTACGGCCGTACGCAGGAATTGCTGTACACGCTGCATGAGCTTTACGATGAAAATGAGGTGCCCCGGATTCCGATTTATGTTGACAGCCCGCTGGCGACCAAAATCACCCGGGTGTTTGGTGAACATCCTGAAGTCTATGATGAGGCAACCCACGACGCTTTTCTTGAGCGGGGTAAAAACCCGTTTTCAATGGATAAAATTCATTTTGTCGGATCGGTGGAAGAATCCATTGCCCTTAACCATGAAAAAAAATCCCACATCGTTCTCTCTGCATCCGGGATGTGTGAGGCCGGGCGCATACTGCATCACCTGCGATATAAAATTCATAATCCGCAAAATACAATTCTAATCGTCGGTTACCAGGCCCGGCATACACTGGGCTGTCGGATTCTTGACCAGGGTCTCAAATATGAAAAGTCCGGCAGGAAAGGTCCGGCGCCGCGGGTAAAATTTTTCAACAAAGAGTATCCGCTGAAAGCCCGCGTCGTCAAGATGGACGGCTTCAGCGCCCATGGCGACAAAAAGGAAATGTTACGTTTTCTTAAAAATTCAAATTTAAAAATAAAAAAGATAGCGCTGGTGCATGGTGAAGAAGATCAGATCCTGGCATTTGCCGAGTATCTGAAAAAAGAAGGCTTTTCAGTCGTTGTACCGAAACAGGGTGAGAGTATAGAGGTCAAATAATATTTTCCTGAGTTGAGTGTTTCAAATTTAGAAAATGGTTAAAATATTATATTTTTAAGGAATTCTATCGTTTTTAATTTTCTAAATTTGAAACCCTTCGGGATTGCCGATCTTACCGCATCTACGGTGTCAGATGCCGTCCCGCATAGGCGACTATAGCGGAACACCATCTTCCTTGTAGCTGCGGCAACCTCGACAATCGCTCAACTTAGGATTGAAATGAGCGTTTCAAATTTTAAAAAGGGATCATTTTGTCTCATATTCAATGAATTCTATCGATTTGAGTAGCTTTCAAATGATTTGGTTTGAATTGGAAACCCTAAAAAAACATCAGGATCTTGACAGTGCCACAATGTTGCCTTTATATACACAAATCCTTATCCGCTTGAATTGGAATGTCCCATGATGGATGCACTAAGCTGAGCTTGAACGTCGATTTCGATGATCCACGCCGGTAGGATTTAAAAGGAGAGAAACTATTGAAAAACAAAAAACCATACGTGATCGCGTGTGCCGTGCTGGCACTCGATATCAAATCCGCTGCCAAGAAACTGGGCATTGATATCGGCGTCAAATTCCTGGAGGGCGGCCTGCACGACCGCCCCAACGCGCTTCGGACAAAACTTCAGGCTGCCATCGATAAGATTTCTGCCTCCGGCCGGTGTAACCGGATCATCGCCGGATACGGGGTATGCGGCCGAGGGACTATCGGGATCAAGACCCAGGATATCCCCCTGGCGTTGCCGAAAGTCCATGATTGTATTGCTCTATTTTTGGGCGGAGATGCGGCCTATCGTCGTGAATTTAAAAAATATCCGGGCACATATTATATATCTGCCGGCTGGTATGAGGAAAAAACCGAACCCGATTCCCAACGGGAACGGTCGGCCTATTACGGTGACAAAAGGTTGAATTATGACGAATTGGTGGAAAAATACGGTAAGAAAGCAGCAGAAGAGACTTTCCGGTTTCTGAGCACCTGGCAGAAAAATTACCAGAGAGCCGCCTTCATTGAAACCGGCGCAAAGCTTTCACCGAAGTATGAAAAGTATGCTCGAGAAATGGCGCAGGAATATGATTGGAAATATGAAAAGATCACCGGCAGCCAGGTTCTGATTGAAAAGCTGCTGGCTGCTGAGGAGACGACAGATGAAATCCTTGTGGTTCCTCCGAACCACGTGGTCGAGTTTGACCCCGTTCATTCGACACTTTCGGCTAATCCGATCTGGAATGTGAGGCCGAGCCAACCGGACAAAGCCAGAATCATGGTGCTGGGAAGCGACAGCTCTGATGTGAAAAAGGCCGCCTGTTTGAATATCGGACTGGGCATCGATGCAGGCGGAACCTACACCGACACGGTAATATATGACGTTGGCCAGTCTAAGACAGTCTGCAAGCGCAAGGCGTTGACCACAAAATGGGATTTCACCGTGGGTATCCACGAAGCGTTGTCCAAACTAGATCAGGAAAAACTGAGACAGGTGGAGATGGTGTCATTGTCCACCACCCTGGCGACCAATGCCATCGTTGAGGGCGAGGGTCAGAAAGTCGGAATGATCATCATGCCGCCCTATGGCCGTTTAGATCCGGATGAAATCCCATACGAACCTAAGGTCGTGATTTCGGGGCAGCTTGAAATCACGGGCAAGGAAATCAGCTCTGTAGATGAAACGGAGGTAAAACGCGTGGTCCGAAGATTGGTCGAAAAGGACGAGGTCAAAGCCTTTGCAGTGTCCGGCTACGCCGGCGCCATCAACCCGGCTCATGAATTGATGGTCAAACGGATTATTCGTGAGGAGTCCGGGCTTTTCGTCACATGCGGCCACGAGCTGTCGGGTATTCTAAACTTTAAGACCCGGGCATTTACGGCCATGTTAAATGCTCGAATCATTCCCAAACTCGCGAAACTGCTTCTGGATTTAGAGAAGGTGCTGGAAAAGCTGGGTATTTTCGCCCCCATCGTGGTCGTGAAAGGAGATGGGACGCTGATAAGCGCCAAAATGGCCAAAGAGAGACCGGTGGAAACCATTTTGTCGGGGCCGGCGGCAAGTGTGGCCGGCGCACGTCATTTGACGGGATTGAAAAACGCATTGGTCGTAGATATGGGCGGCACCACTACAGATACTGCGGCGTTGGAGGATGGGGTCGTTAGTGTCTGTGAAACCGGATCCAACGTGGGCGGGTACAAGACCCACGTGAAAGCTCTGGAAATTCGCACGGCCGGTTTGGGCGGCGACAGCCTTATTAAGTGGGAAAATGGGCGGTTTTCCATTGGTCCTCGAAGGGTGGCACCGATTGCCTGGATGGCTGCGATGTATCCCGGATGGGACCGGGCTCTGGCATTTCTTGACACGCACATGAATCGAAATGTCGTGTCGACCCAAAACATGCAGGTTCTGGTGCTTACCGGTTCGGCAGATAACCTGGCTTTGACACCTCAGGAGGAGAAAATCGTAACCCTTCTGAAATCCCGACCGTTTTCGATTAACGAGCTCGTCAAACAAACCGGGGTCCTGTTAGAAAGGAGTCTTAAGCTCGGACGACTGGAGGAAAGTTTCATCATCCAGCGATGCGGGTTGACGCTCACCGATCTTTTGCATGTGACGGGTCTCTTTGAACGGTGGAACAAGGGCGCGGCGGAACGCATCTGCCGGATATTCTCACGTTTAACAAATATGGATATCCCCGAAATGGCCGGACACCTCCTGGATATGGGAATCGAGCGTCTAACTCTGGAGCTGCTGAAACGGCAACTGGATGACGAAACCGATCCCGAAGCCCTGCTCACCTGCCCGGTATGCAAGGCTCTGGTTAAAAACCTGTTTTCGGGCGGGAGCGATCAATATGCCGTACGAATCGATCTGAAGCGACCGGTGGTCGGCATCGGTGCGCCGATTCACTTTTTTCTGCCGCGGGCCGCGGAGGTTTTAGGTGCCAAAGCAATATTGCCGGAGGATTCGGATGTTGCCAACGCGATTGGCGCCATCACCAGCGATATTGTTGTGAAACGTCATATGCGAATTATTCCGAATCAGGAAGGTGGATTCCTAATCGAGGGCCTTGCGGGTGCGAGACATTTTAACAATTTTGACGCCGCCGACGCCTTTGCACGGGACGAATTGAGCCGCATGGTCAGGGTTCTGGCCCGGGCGGCCGGCACCAGTTCACGGGTGGTAGAGCTTAGGACCGAAGACAAGATTTCAACCAGCGCCAACGGCATGCAGATCTTTATGGGCCGGAGCATCCACGCGAAACTGACCGGCCAGCCCGATATTGTCGTAAAGGACAATCAGTACCGAATGAAGGCCGACGCAAACTAGCAGTTTGAGTTTGACAAAGAAAATGGGCAAAAGGGGAAGCTTTGCAATGATCTCGTCAGGGAAAGGCGAGGGAGTTAATAAATGTGTCCTGAAAATCCGGGTGCGTTGAAAGGTCCAAAACGCGTGTCGAGCGGCTCAGCTCCTTTGCTTTTTTTGCAAAACGCTTATCAAATAATGTCAGGATGGCCCCGGCTCCGGCAGCATTTCCGACCCCTTCAATATCCTTGGGAGTCAGCTCCGGGAGCATTCCAATCGTCAGTGCATCCTGAGGTTTGATATAGTTTCCGAAGGCGCCGGCAAGTAAAATTTTTCGCGGCAGATCTGTATTTGTATTTTTGCAAAGCAGTTCAATGCCGGTTCGAAGTGCTCCTTTGGCCAGCTGGACTGCGCGCACATCTTTCTGTGTTAAGGCAATCGCCTGTCCTTCGGCTGTTTTTTCAGGTGGAACCAGAATGAATTGCGGCGTACCATTTTCATCCGGCCGAAGATTCGGATGTTTTGTTTTGCTGTTAAAGGCGCCATCCTTTGAAATAATTTCGGTTCGTAAAAGCTCTGCCACTGCACTGATAACGCCCGTACCGCAGATGCCGGCAGGCCTCTTGTTTTTACCGGTTTGATTTTGAATGACGGAATAGGATAGTTTTCTTTTTTTTGTATGGATTTGTACCGCATCGATGGCACCGGGCACCGCCTGCATGCCGTGGTGGATGGTGGCGCCTTCAAAAGCCGGCCCCGTCGCACAGGAGGTGGCCAACATCCCCTCATTTCCCAAAAACATGATTTCCCCGTTTGTCCCCACATCCACCAGCATGGTTCCGACAGGCGTGTCTTCAAGTTCCGCCGCAATTGCAGCACTTACCGTATCCGCACCGATAAAACCGGTAATCAAGGGCAGGGTGCGAACTTCGGCTTTGGGGTTGAAGCGCAATCCAATGCTTTCGGCTAGAAATCGTTTTTCTTCCACAAATTGGGGCTCGTACGGATACACACCGATCGATGACGGACTTTGACCCACAAAGATATGAATCATGGTGCTGTTGCCCACAATGATCATTGTTTTAATATGCGTCGGTTCGATTCGACTTGAACCGATGAGGGCCTGCGCGCCCCACTCAATCGTTTTAATCGCCATTCGCTGCAAGCGCTTAAGCAGATCCGGTTCTGTGCTGATGGCGCTGATTCGACTCATGACATCATCCCCGAACAGGGCCTGGGGATTTCGCATGGCAATTGAAGCCGCCACCCTTCCGGCTGCCAGATCGCAGAGATAAACAGCGATCGTTGTCGTACCCAGATCAACGGCCAGACCATAATTATTTTTTGGGCGTTCTCCAAGGGTTTCTGAAATGATATGTTTTTTAAGAAGCAGAGGCGGCGCTTTTTCCAATACGCTTGCGCTTAAGCGTGAGCTGACGGGAATTTCCAGTGAAACATCCCTTAAGGGCGTGGTACAACAGGCCAATCGATATCCGGCGGCCAGTTGTTTTTCACCTAAAATTTGCACCTCGCCTTCGCTTGGCGGGGATAGGGACGTCAGATCCGGATCGTGAATCTTTACCTGACACTTGCCGCAGCGACCTTTACCGCCGCAATCCGAGCGCAGAAAATGGCCGTTATCAATTAGAGCTTCTAAAACAGTTTGTCCTTGCTCAGCAATAAATTGATGCCCATTAAATGCTATCCGAATTCTCTGTTTAGGCTGTTCCATTATAAGTTATCTCAAAATTAGCAGTTCATCTTCGAAGACAGAGAAAAAAAGTTCCAAAGGTGATCTAAAGTTAGAAGTGCCTAAAATGACTAAAATGAGCTAAAATGCCTTCGTTCTCTTTATAATCGTATTTCATATTTCTTGCGAATGGCCTGTTCAACTCTATCCGAAAGGTAAGGCTTTTCTTCTTCAGTTAGAATGCTTCTTGCAATTTCGCGTGCGCGTTTCCGCGTGTCTCGCGAGCCGCTTTCTATCCAATGATCTCGACTGTTTTGATCCGTCACACCGTTTCCGCTAAAAAATTCACGCCGCATATGATATAGGGTATGCTCTGAAGTAATAAACGTGCCGCCGGGACCCACCTCATCGATGACACCAAGTGCCAGATGTTCGTCATCCACTGTGATTCCGCTCAGCACCTTGCAGCTCATACCAATGATTTCATCGTCAATCACATATTGTTCGTAAGCGACAGTCAACATGGACTCCAGCATTCCGGCAGCATGGTGAATGTAATTCGATCCGCCCATGGCTGCCAGCAGGGTCGTCAGTGCCTTTTCCCAGCCTGCCTGGGTATCTGGAATCTTTGAATCCGAAAGCCCGGATGAGTTATAATTGGGAACCTTGATGTGGTGGGCGAGTTGATGAATGGCTGCATTCATCATGCCGCATTCAACGGCGCCGCCCTGATATCCCAAATCCTGCAAATTGGCCATTCCGGGGATACCGCCGTAAAGGACCGGTGCTCCCGGGCAGGTTAACTGACATATGGTAATTCCGAACATCTCTTCGGCATGGAGCTGGGCCAATGTGCCGGCCATTGTCATCGGCGCGGTCGATCCGGCCATGGGGGCACTGGAAAGGGCCACCGGGATTTGATGGCGCACTGCCGCTTGCATGTTCAAAGTCGACTGAGTGCAGAGTTTTAAGGGACTGATGGCAAAACAGGCTACCGTAGAGAAGAAAGGTTTTTCTTTCAGCTTTTCAGCTCCTCCGGCGACCATTGAAGCGATATCAAAAACTTTTTGAAAGCCTTGTTCATCGGTTACACCGAACATGACGTGTTTGGCCGTGCCTTTCAAACAGGCGAATAAAGAATTTTCGTCGTAAGCAGTTTCCGAAATATCTGTGGGTATGCAAGGGCGCAGGAAAAAATGGATGTTATCCAGAACATCAACCAATCGTGCCAGCTGATATAAGTCTTTCAGGGTTGGCGGGCGGGCCTCGCCGGTTTCAAGATCGAGAATTTTGATGGCAGCACCGCCGGTGCCCAAATAAACCCGCTGTTGAGTCAGATCCAAGTTGTTTTTCCCATCTCGACTGTAAAGCATGACCTGCTCGGGAGCCTTTCGGGTCTGCTCCATAACAAGATTTCTGGGTAGAAAAATTCTGGAGCGATCTCTGTCTACGGTTGCACCATTTGCTTCAAGTAGATCAATGGTTTCATCCAGCCCGTCCTCAAACCGAAATCCTGTTTTTTCGAGGATGGTCAGGGATGCATCGTGAATGGTTTCGATATCTTTTGGTGAAAGCGGCGCATAGAGGCCGCCAGAAAGACCCTTTAAATTCATAGCTGCCTCTCTATTAAAAAATCAAAGCGCAATCCCTCTTTTAGTTTTACGTTCTAAATCAATAACCATCAGACCTGAATGTGGGCCCTCTATGGCATAAGCCCCTTAGCATGTCAAAAGATAAATCGAATTTTTCAAAATCATATTACGGATGTGCGTAATTTCCTTGCATCACAGAAAAGAAATAGTTTAAATCATGTAGGTTGCCAAACAAAGGAGAGATCGGGTGAAAAAAAGTCAAAGATTACACTGGGCCTGGATCATCTTTGGAATTTGTTGGATCGATCTATTTGTAAATTACTCAGCTCGCCTGGGCTATGGTGTTATTCTTCCAGAAATGATCCGCACCCTCGGTTTTGGCAGAGCAGCTGTCGGATCGATATATAATTTTTACCTTATCGTATACGTCACCATCTCACCTTTCACCGGCTATCTGAGCGATCGATTTGGAGCCCGCCGCGTCATTACCACCTGCCTGCTGATTCTCAGTCTGGGTATCTTTTTTATGGGCACCGTGAGTTCGCTGTGGCCGGCTTGCTTTTTTTTCGCGATTGCCGGCCTGGGAGCTACCGGTATGTGGGCGCCGGTGGTTGCTCTGGTGCAACGATGGGTTGCGATTAAACGACGCGGCATTACCATGGGTGTAGTCGCAACCGGTTTCGGATTGGGGCTGGCGACTGTGGGGGCTGTATTTCCCTGGGTGGTTGATAATTTTAGCTGGCGTTATGCATGGTATTTTTTAGGGGGCATGGCACTGGCTTTGGTGCCGTTAAACGCGCTTTTATTAAGGAGCGATCCGGAGTCCATCGGATTGCAGCCCTGGGGTCAAAAAGAGGCTCTTTCGAATCCGAACGCAGATACAAACACACCAAAAACACGAATACCCCTGAGTGCTTTGTTTAAGGACAGCCGGTTCTGGTTAATCGGGCTCTCTTATTTTGCGGTCGCCTATAGCCTCTATTGTATTACCACGTTTATGGTGGACTATGCTGAATATCAGCTCGGATTTACCAAGGCCATCGCAAGCCGGTTGGCCATCGTCCATGGCATCGGTCAGGTTGTAGGCGTTTTAACCGTACTGCCTCTTTCTGATTCTCTGGGCCGGAAAAAAACCATCCTCATTTCAAATGCGCTTATTGCCGTTGCACTGGTCGCTATAGTCGTTATTGGAAAACAGCTGCTCTTACTGTACTTTTTTGTAGGATGCGTGGGTGTTGCTTATGGTACCACATTTCCAATCTATGGGCTTTGTGCCGGAGATTATTTTCCGCGTAGGGCGATCGCCACGGTTGTCGGAGCATGGACACCTTTTTACGGTTGCGGCGCCATATTAACGCATTGGATATCGGGAACCCTCAGAGATTCGACGGGGATTTACGACCATGCCTTTGTTATCGCGGCGATCATGGCGTGTGCTGGCCTGATTTTAATGAGCCGGGTAAGAAAACTTTCGGAACATGACCAATAAAAAGGTAATTTTAAAGATGTCAAAAGTTCGTGAAAGTCTCGGCCGTGAAGCACTAAAGATTTCGGAATGCAGATTGCGGATTTCGGATTTTGAATGCGCGATTTGTTTGATATTTCAATCTGCAATCCGCAATCTAAAATCCGCAATCGATTGAGAGGATGATTAATGAGTAAATTTTTAATGATCGATGTCGGTGCCGGAACAATGGATATTTTGCACTATGACACCGAAACCGATCTGCATTACAAGGCGGTGGTCAAATCACCGATCAGGTATTTGGCCGAAAGGGCAAGCAGTGTTGCCGGGAATCTTTTGGTTGTGGGTAATGAAATGGGAGGCGGCCCGATTACCCAAGCTCTTATTAAGCGGGCTAATGAGGCCGAAGTGGTGATGACTGTTTCATCGGCGGCAACTCTTAATCACGACCTGGAGAAGGTTAAATCCTGGGGTATAAAGCTGGTAGAAGATGACCAGGCAGAAAATTTAAAAAAAAATAAAAGCTATACCGTCATAACATTAGGCGATCTTGAATCGCAACGATTGGAGCAGATCGTAAAAAGCTTTGGTGTTCCATTTGAGTTTGATGCCGTTGCCATCTGTGCCCAGGACCATGGGGTGCCCCCGCCGGGGGTATCGCATCTGGATTTTCGCCATAACTTGTTCCAGGCCTGTCTGGCAGACAATCCGTATCCGCATACCTTACTATACAGGGGCAAGGATGTTCCGGATACGATGAATCGGTTGAAATCGATTGCCCAAAGCGCTTTGAAATTACCGGCCGCAGAAATTTATGTCATGGACAGTGGCATGGCGGCCATTCTCGGAGCCTCAATGGATAGCTTGGCCCGGGGAAAGAAACCGGTTTTGCTCCTGGATATCGCCACTTCCCATACGGTTGGTGCTGCAATGGCCGGCGAAGAAATTGCGGGGTTTTTTGAATATCATACCCAGGATATTACCTTAGAGAAGCTGGAAACCCTTTTACATGATCTGGCTGAGGGCAAATTAAGCCACCAGCAGATTTTAGCCGAAGGCGGGCATGGCGCCTTCCTGCGCCGGGCCGTGGGGTTTACCGCCATCGAAACCATCATCGCAACGGGTCCTAAACGCAAACTGGTTGCAAGATCGCATCTGCCGATTCAATTTGGATCACCCTGGGGAGACAATATGATGACGGGAACCGTTGGACTGCTGGAAGCCCTGCGAAGACGCAAAAGGTTTAAGCCGATTGTCTACCTGTAAAGCGGGTTTGCCCCTGTTAACCCTTGCCGCTGCTTATTGGAGTATTATTTTTAAGTATTTAGTATTTGGTGTCTGGCAATTTTTTGGAATTTAATCTAAACACAAAACACTAATCAACCAAACACAGAAAAGGTTTCATGATCGAAACCTTTTCTAAAAGGAGGAAACGTGATGATCAAAGTCAAAACTTTTGCATGCCCGTTAAAAATTTTTCATGCGAAAAAAGAACTCGAGGAACTCGATGGCATGGTCAACAAATTCATCGAAGACAATAAGGTGCAAAAAATAATTTCTGTGAGCGATGCCCCTACTTCTGATGATAATGGGGCCACCATTGGTTTGATCCGCGTCCTGGCTTATGAATAGCCCGCGTTTTATTTTTGAGCTTTATTATTCGTTTAGACCCCCAAGGCGGTTCTAATTCCTCATCTATTGGTGTCTTTTGTTTAATGTATTGTGGCCATGACACCAGAAGCTATCTCAAAAATAGTAGATCAGGGTTCAGGGCTCCCGCTATGAGCGGGATTTCACATCTTGATTTTATAGATTAAGGTGTTCAAAAGGCGCGGTTCGACGCAAAAGCGCAGCATACACGGGAGTATGTGAGCATTTTAAGGAGGCTCACAACGAAGCTATTGGGCGTTAGATGCATTTTTGAGATAGCTTCTAGTTGGGTTCTGCAGACTTGTGTTCACCAAACATTTTTTGAAACTCTTTGCGAATATTATCGCGCCAGCGCTTAAAGAGCGGCTTAATGGCTTTGTAGAAAGGGCTTTTTTTAGATTCGGTGACCTCTTCAGCAACCAATACCGTAAAGCCGGCGTGCTGATCCCGTGAATAACCTTCTTTCAACGGCTCCAAACGCACTTCCATGCCATCTTCGATACGAGAGTTTTGTCGGGTAATGGCGGCTTGTTTTTTGCTGTTCGAAAAGCTGCTGCGACTGCTCCAGCAAATGTAGCCTTCCTTATATACTCCCATCACAAAATTATTATCCGGATGATCGGGGATATTAAAACTGCCATTTTTATTGGAAAGATCCTGGGCGGCATCAAACGTATCGGCCGTGCTGGAATTATTATCAGATTGATTTTCAAACCAGCGAATGGCAACAGCAGCGCCTTTAATCGGTTGATCCGTTTCCGCGTCCACGACCCGCCCGCTTATGATATTTTTCGGTGCACAGGCGGCCAATGAAAGAAATAATGCGATACTTGTCAGGAGCAGTGCGTGTTTGATTGGACTGGCTTTCATTTATCCCCCCAATAAAGATATGGAATGAAACGCCGGTATAACTGAAATTTCCGGGTTGGGTCGGATAGACCCTTTTCCGATGGAAATAATTTAGGTTTTTTAATTGCTCGACCCTGTATCAGGTTCGGTACAGCCCTTGCCCTGCAAAGGACAAGGGCTGACTGAACCGCATGGGTTTCGACCTCCCTAAAATGCCGTTATTTTTCCCGGTATCTGCCCCAATTTTCATTGAGAGCCTGGCAAAAAAAGATACACGTGCATCCGAGAAGTCTCCAGTTTTTTTATCGGCATTTTTGGGTAAAGCTTTAGAAGTTTTTATAAATAATGGCTGCTTGACCGTGATTTTTCGATGCGCTATGATCGGCCTCGCCCAATTACGGATCTTTCGGCCTGCCTCAATATACCCCGATAATATAGTGGTTGTTAAAAAAACGTTCCGGTATTCAGACGTTTTTTTCTACAACCCCTTATGCCGCAATTCCGTCATTCGGAACATTATTATGGAAAGCGGTACAAATTCAGATTTAAAGGGATAAGAGATGCAAAAAACATTGCTGGAAAAAATTAAGGAAAAAACCATCATTTTTGACGGAGCTATGGGAACTCTGATTATGGCCGCGGGGATTGAATCCATCAAATCCCCAGTGCTTCTGAATGTGGAAAAGCCGGACCTGGTGACCGATTTCCATAAACAGTACTATGCAGCCGGAGCTGATGTGGTGCTGACCAATACGTTTAGCGGAAACCCGCTAAAGCTCGAAGCTGAAGGTATTGATGCCCAGATGGAAGTACTGAACCGGGAAGCTGCAAAACTGGCGAAACAGGCCTGCCCCGCAGGCAAATTTGTGGCTGGCGATATCGGCCCCTCAGGGAAAACGCTGCCGCCGATTGGAGATGGCTCTCCTGAAGAAATGCAAGAAGCTTTTTATCTGCAGGCAAGAGTATTGATTGAAAGTGGGGTTGACCTGATCCTCATTGAAACCATGTATTCTCTCGAAGAAGCCGTTGCGGCCGTGCATGGGGCACGAAAAGCGGGCGATATTTTGCTGATCGCTTCCATGACTTACAACCATACGGAAATGGGCTATTATACGATTATGGGCGAGACAATTGACCAGTGTGCATCCACGCTGGAAGAGGCCGGTGCGGATATAATCGGCGCCAACTGCACCCTGGGAAGCTCGGATATGATCGAGCTCACAAAGGAGCTCAGGGCTTCAACGGACAAGCCCTTATTGATCCAGCCCAATGCGGGAAAGCCGGTTACGGATGAAGACGTAACTTACTACGAACAGACCCCCTCAGAGTTCGCTCTGGATCTCAAGAAGATAAAGGCAGCCGGTGCAAATATGGTTGGGGGGTGTTGCGGTACGAATCCGGAATTTATTCAAACCATGGCCGAGGCAATATCCGGCAAGTCAATTGCCGATTAAATCAACAGCCAGTCAACGGGTTGTTGCCCAAATCAAATTCTAATCACACCCCCAGCCTTAAATGAAATTGATAAACATTTAATTTAGGTCATATTTTTACTAACAAATATTCATAAACGCCCAAATGATGCTTGATTAGCATGATTATAACTGCTAAAGTGCCGGTAATATTAACTTTATCGGAGCATTAATATCATGATGGGTCGTCAGCCAAAAGTACAAAATAAGCTATTTTACACCGCCATCACTCTGGAGCAACGTGTTCGTAAAAATCATATCCTGAGGAAAGTTAAACGCCATATTGACTTTGATTTTATCTACAATGAAGTCAAAGACACATACGGCATTAACGGTAATGAATCGGTTGCGCCTCCTGTAATCCTCAAGATGCTGCTGCTTTTGATCTTTTATAATGTGCGCTCCGAACGAGAACTGGTACTAACAATCCCTGAGCGTTTAGACTGGCTGTGGTTTTTGGGCTATGACATCGATGATGAGATTCCCAATCACAGCGTGCTTTCCAAAGCCAGAGCGCGTTGGGGCGTTGAGGTCTTCAAAGCGTTTTTTGAGCGCATCGTCTGGCAGTGTGCGCAAGCCGGTCTTATTGATGGCAGCAAACTGTTTATGGATTCGAGCCTGGTGCAGGCCGATGCCTCCAACAACTCGGTAGTCAATAGACAATCGTTAGAACGGTATCTGAATAAGAGCTATCAAATTCTTGAATCCCGGTTAGAAGAACAACAAAAAGCTTCTGGCAGCGATGATGCACCCAAATCCGGAACTGCTAATCGAAAGTATATTTCTACTACCGATCCAGATGCTTCGGTAACGCGTCGTGGCAAAGGAAAATCCACGCTTCAATATCAAGTGCATCGTGGCGTTGACCCAAAATGCGAAGTCATTACCGCCACCGAAGTAACTCCCGGTGAGGTGCATGAAGCACACCGCATGCAATCTTTAATTGACAGCCATCAAAAAAACACCGAACGAAAAGTTGAAACGGCTGTGGCCGACAGCAAATACGGTACCATCGAAAATTATCTGGCCTGTGATGATCGCGGCATAAAAGCGCATTTTAAATCCCTGGAACAGACCCAGAAAGATACCGGCACCCAAAAAGGCATCTTCCCCAAAGAAGCCTTCCGCTACGACGCTGACAGGGACATCTTCATTTGTCCGGCCGGTGAAAGTCTAAAAAGGCGCAAATATTTTAAAAAGCGAAAACACTATGAATATATCGCTTCGAAAAAAGCATGTAACAACTGTAAGCTTCGAGGCCAGTGTACCAAAGCCAAATCCGGCCGAACTGTCAAACGACATGTCAGACAAGATGACTTAGAAAATATGCGCAAGCAAGCCAGCAGTGCGGAATCCAAAACCGATATTAAAACCCGGCAGCATCTGATGGAACGCAGCTTTGCTCGTGCAACCCGCTACGGATATAAACGCGCCCGTTGGCGTAGACTCTGGCGAGTTGAAATTCAGGAATACCTTACAGCCAGCATCCAAAACATTATGGTGTTCATTGGCAATGTCAAAGAGCAAGCCCCTGCAATGTGCATGGCCCAGGCCAAACCTGGATATCAGGCAGCGGGTTTGAGCCTTCAGCTGCGATTATTTGCCTTAAATCAAGTAGTAGCTCGTAACATCAATCAATTTTTTGCAATCAAATGTTATCAGGGTATTATCTGATCGCAATTCTATCATTTTTTTAAAACATGGGTTCGAGCAACAGCCCGTCAAGCTTTGACCCTTTATTCTCGTCATCTGAATGGAGCAAATTTGAGATCTTTCCGGAAACAGATTATCGATTTTTCGGAACTTCAAAACAACTCGGTGATATTTTAATCAACTTTGTGCCCGGCTCCGACGCAGAAATCACGCATATGACGATCGACTTTGCCTTTAGCAGCTGGCCCTTTGAAAAGCGCTGATCATTTTTAAGGAAAGCATCAAGAATCATAGCGGTAATTGTTCTTGATAACTTTACAAAAGATGCCTATAATAATTCTGAAATTCGGAAATTCAGAAAGGGAGAATAATGACAAAAACAATTCAAATGCGAAAAAAAGGATCAGTAACGATTCCGATGGAATTGCGAAAACGGTATCGCATCGCTGAAGGTGATCCTTTAACCTTAATTGATCTGGGTGAAGGTTTTTTTCTAAGCCCCAGGCAAGCTGTTTTAGCCAAATTAGTTGCTGAAATCGAAACCCTCCGCCAAAAAAACAATATTTCTTTGGAAGAGCTGATCCAGGGCGTTGCAAAAGAACGGAATAAATAAGGAAAATTCTTATATCCAATGCTCCCTAAAAAAATATTCTTTGATGCTGATGCATTCATCGCCGGATCAGCTTCACAAACAGGCGCTTCATTTTTGTTACTCCAATTATGCGAAATCAGAATATTAACCGGAGTGACATGCCAACAGGTCGTTGCCGAATGCCGCAGGAATCTCCGCAAAAAATTGCCGCAAGCAGAACCCATATTTAACGAAATCGTTGAACATTCCTTAGAAATTAAGAAAAACCCAACCCTTGACGAACAAAACAAATATCGTCATATGGCCCATCCTAAGGATTTACCCATTTTAACTTCTGCAATTACAAACCGGGCCGATTATCTTATCACTTTTAATACAAAACATTTTTTTCCGGACACAGATCATCAATTGACTGTTTTTCAGCCTGGTGAAATGTTACAGAAAATTCGATTGATGTTGAGTCATTTAGAATCATTAAACGACTCATAATTTAAGTCGATTATCGCACAGGGTGTCCTTTCAGTCATCGTTGATGAAGTTCAAAAATCACTGAATCGCCGGTAAAGGTTTGCCCGCAAATATTATAGACTGTCAAGCGTGTAGACGCGACTCCCCCCTGGTTATTTAGCATATGCGTACGGTCGAAAAGCCCCTATATGGCTTTTGACCAGCCCTTTAGTTACAATTTGTTACAAACTGTTACACCCTGGAAAAGCATTCTTCCTTTGTTCTGATTATATTCCTCCCATACAGAGCTTCTCTTTCTATTCAAACCTATAAGCGTTGTTTTACAACAAAGGAGGAATCATGCTAAAAAAAGGTTTAACAATTGCAATAATTTGTGTTTCTATTGCAGCAGCTTTGGTTTTTACAGGATGTCGATCTGACTCTCATCAGGGCAAAGTGGAGTTTATGGTCGACTATATTGCGGAAACGCTTGACCTGACCGACCCACAAAGGGAGCAGCTCGATGGGATCAAAGAAGAGTTTATGGCCAAAGCCAAAGAAATGCATGCCGAGAAAGAGGCCATGCATGATGAGTTTATGGCGGAGCTGCGCAAAGAACAAATTGACCAGCAACGCATAAAAGAACTTATTTCTCAGAAGCGGTCGCAAATGGATGAAATTATAGATCTGGCGGTGGTGCGCCTGGCTGAGTTTCACAGCACCCTGACACCGGAGCAGAGAGAAAAACTGGTGGCCAAGCTGGAGTATTTCCGTAAGAAGCATCAGAATAAATGGGAGTAAATCTAGACAGATAAGATGGGATCGGCACGGACTTCGGCGAGCTACTTTCGGCCTGAGCTCAAGTCGAAGGCAGTCGAGTCGTGGGCTGCCCTACATTCTTTTTTAAAAATCCGAAATCCAAAATCTAAAATCCCAAATCATATGACTCCGACCATCCTCATTATCGATGATGACGCCAAGCTGAATCAGTTGCTCAAAGATTTTTTAAAGGACTTTGGTTTTGAGGTCCTCGCGGAAACCCATCCGGCCCGAGGCTTGAAAAAACTAAAGCAGGCGTCGCCCAATCTGGTGATTCTGGACATCATGCTGCCGGATATGGACGGTTTTGAAGTCTGCAGAGCGATTCGCCAGACCAGCAACATTCCGATCATCATGTTGACCGCCAGGGGGGAGGTCACGGATAAGGTGGTTGGGCTGGAGCTCGGGGCTGATGATTACCTGGCAAAGCCCTTTGAACCCCGTGAACTGGTGGCTCGGATTCAATCTGTTTTGCGCCGCACACAGCAACTCAGCGATAATCAGACCCTGACGTTTGACCGGCTGACCATCGATCTGGATAAACGCATTGCCCTGCTGGATGGTAATCCCGTTGACCTGACAACCAATGAGTTTACCACTTTGGCATTGCTGGCCAGAAATGCCGGGAAAGTTTTGAATCGTGACCAGATTCTGCAGGAGCTGCGAGGTATGGACTGTGATGCCTTCAATCGCTCCGTTGACATTGCCGTCAGTCGCCTGCGTCAAAAGCTTAAAGATAATCCCAAATCTCCTGGATTTATTAAGACGGTTTGGGGAACCGGATATGTGTTTATCGCG